>Ga0308170_10000467_pt1 | contig 51967 bp, 57 predicted proteins | sample PhyBR2_2_FD_202136 | JGI IMG/M metagenome (GOLD analysis project Ga0308170, IMG submission 202136) | Phyllosphere microbial communities from UC Gill Tract Community Farm, Albany, California, United States - DLSLSB.R2 | ecosystem: Host-associated > Plants > Phyllosphere > Unclassified | place... | reverse complement strand
TCACTGAATCTCGTCAGCTCAAACGAAGTAGGACGAGATGGAGCGAGACGAGCGACTGACTTCATCACTCAAAGGGTGTCCAGCGGACATTTTAGCTACATTCGAGGCAGGATGAAGGTCGTCGCCATCTACGAATGGGATTGCTAGTTGCTGCGCGAGAGCGAGTCCTACTGTTGACTTTCTAGAGAAGAGGGAGGGAATAGTCAACCGAGGATGAGTGGGGGAAGGGTGAGAGAGAGAAAGGGGGACAAAGGCTCACCCGCATCCACTGGTACCCATTACTATAATCAGAGCTGGTAGAGGCGCCATAGTACTTTCGAGTGTGGTGAGGGAGAGAGGGGAGGAATGAAAGATGAGATCAAACTTTTCTCGGCCGTCTGCAGAATCAGCGAATGTCGAATGTCGCTATTCGTAATCTACACCAGCCCGCTCAGTGGGAAAGGGAGTTGTGAGTGTGCAGTGGAAGGAAGGAAGCAGAGGCAGAAAGACAGGAGTTTCAAGATTATTGGAAATTGTTGATCGATAAGAAAAGTTCTCTCTCTTCTCCTCTTCTCCTCTTCACTCTCTATCCCTTATCCACTTCAAGCATTCAACTAGCAAACTTTATCAAACCCCCTACTCTCAAGATGGATCAACTCCCACCACCTCGAATTTCACTCCTAGTCTATTCCCCTTCCCCTTCCTCCTTCATTCCCGTCCTCTCTCAACTCCTCGAACCCTCTCCACCTCTCTCTTCCCTCCTCGCTCCCCAACTCCACTCCCATCTCTCTTCCCTCCCTTCGAAACCTACTTCCTATAAACAACTCCTCGATTTATGTCAAGAATTAGTCGACGAATGGGACGTATTGGACCAGGCAAGTTTCGTCGCAAGTCATCCCAGGATCGGGGAGCAAACTGGATTAAGTACGGCGAGTGAGAGTGAACAGGGAAAGACTTCGGGTAAAGAACCTACGAGTGGTCATGTACTCAGGAGATTAACCGTGAGTCTTTCGCTTCCTCTCCGCTCTGGACACTCTGTACACTCTGAAACGTCGAGCTGAAGGACCTCTCGATCGATCGACCTCTTGAATTGTGTTCGAGAAATAGATGTTGAATGCATTCTATGAAGAAACTTATCCAAATCTTCGCTACATCACTTTCGTAAACGGTCGTTCTCGAGCAGAAATAGTCCCAGAACTAGAAGTTCGTCTCTCTCTCTCTCTCCCTCTCCCTTCCCTTCCTTCCCACAATCTGCTATATGAACCGACCTCTCTTCCTTGACAGGGAATTCTCGGATTATCTCTTTCACCACCATCACAAGATGCAGGAGAGATGAGATTCACAGAGTTAAGAAAACAAGTTAGGATCAAACCTGTTGGATCGGGACCGTGGAGGGAGGAATTGAAGAGGGATTTGAAGGCGATGTGGGATATCGCGAGATCTAGATTGGAGAAATTGGGAGTCGCGTGAAACGACACATGGTTCAGGAGCCGATGAGAAGTAGAGGAGATAGGGATCGAGGGTAAGGAAAGCGGATTGAGGCTTGAAGGGATGGAGGGAGAAAAGGGTTTCGTAATGGTTCTTTGGTTATTTTTGTCGTAATGTTTAGTTGCTCATTTTCACCAGTTCACGAAGCGACTCCGCCCTTCGAGTTTCACTCTCGTACTCTCGAGCAGAATAGGATAGGAAGCGAATGAGTGCAAGGAAACAGAGATTGCGTTGCGAGAGTAAATCGTTATTCAAGAGAATATATAAAATCAGGATACAAAGTAAGCGTACAACCCAGGTAGACAAAAAGTATACTGATCATCAAGTCAAGTGCGTGAGAGAGAGAGAGAGACATCCAACAGATTGAAGAAAGTCGTCAAAACGTCAAGAAGAAGGGAAAAAGATACAAGTCGTAAAAAAGCAGAAACAGAATCCGTTCATTCGTAAGCAGGAGTAGCTTTGACGGCTTCTCCATAAGTAGGAGGAGCGCATAGCCAAGCACCTTCAGGTCCTTCTCCTTCCTCTCTCCTAACATCTTCTCCTCGCTCCTCTCGTTGTTCTCGTTCTCTCCTCCTCGATTCAGTCTCCGCCTCGGTACGTTGTTGAGTGAAACAATTGAGTCCTGGTTCAGCGACGGATCCGATCGTGATGGGGATGAAGAGTTCCCTAAGTTTACCAGGGAAGGGGAGGGAACCAGGACGAGTTTCGGCCGAAGTTCGAGAACGTGAAGATGGGATGTGGAAAGGGTTCGAGATGGACGCGTTCGAGTAAGCGGAGGTACGAGGAGAAGTAGGTCGAGTGAAAGTGTTGGGTTGAGGGAGTTCGAGATCGGGGGATTCGTCGCCTAGTGCAGAGAGAGTTTCGGATAATTGAGGAGAAGCGAATCCTACTTCGACGGATAAGAAGAATCGGGAAGAAACGTGAACGTGTTTACCGTATTCCTTTTGTACGGGTGGTCGGTTACGGAACGAAGGGGAGAACCAGGAACACTCTCCGTGAGTGAGGGTAGGAGTCGAAGTCGGTTCCAAATCGAGTGAAGTCGAATAACCGTGATCCCATCCCATCCCATCGGAACCGATCAGAGGTAGAGCGATATCGTTGATGACTACTTCGGCTTTCTGAGTTGGGTCGGCTCCAGGTCGAGAAGAGTAAGGGACCCATCCCCAACGACTAACGATCTCTTCCTCCTCTTTGCACCACGGTTCGACGATCACTTCTTCAGGGTAGCCCATCGCAGCCAATGAAACTCCGGTACCTAATCCCCATTCATCCTCGATCGCGTTCGCCAAAGACATTGAAGAAGATTCTCGAACGTAAGTCTTACGAACGATTGCGAGTCGAATGTAGAGGTCGGTGGGTTCGAGGGGTCGATCGACGATTCGAAGGGAGACGGGGATCGAAGCGTGAGCACCTGGGGAGAAGTGAGAAGTGGGTAAAGAAGGGTAGACGATGTGGTAACCGGTTTCAGTTTGTCGAGGGGTCGAAGAGAATGACAGTGATTTCATCAAGGATGCGAAGACTCCCTTCTTGTGATCGTGAGTGAGGACGGGAAGTTCGGGAGCTGGAGAAGGGAGGGTCGAAGGAAGAACGTGGAAAGGGATCGAGAAGACTTTGAGTCGTCGAGGGGTACCGTTTGCGCTAGTCATGGTCGAGAAGAGGGCGATGGACATGGTGTAGGAGATACGGAACTGAGCACATTCGAAAGAAGGCGGTCTATTCAAAGCGCGGGAATCAGTCTCTGCGAAGAAAGCTAAAAAGAGCGGAAAAGTTGCAACTCACAATCGCTCCGAGTTTGGGACCTTCATGCTGAGAGGGAGTACGTAGGTTCCAGGAGGAAGTCTCGTCTCGTTGTCCTCGACGTCGTCCACTCGTCCCGCCCGGTGAGCTGCAGCTTTCCTCGCATTATCCGCATCACGTTTCCAAATCTTGAGACCGCTCGAGAGATCGATGCAGAAGTCTGCGATCATCCTCTTGCTCTTGACTTGTCCATCTCCATCGAGAGTCTCGCACATCCCTGTGACACCGAGATGCATTCCACCGAGAGAAGAGAAAGCGAGACCATTTGCCGAAGTGATGCGAAGTCGAGGAGAGAAAGAGATGCGTTGCGAAGGGAAGAAGGCTGGAGGAAGAGTCTGTTCTGCTTCATCTTGAGGAGAGAGGTTCGAAGAAGAAGAGGAGGAGGAGGAGGAAGGAGAAGTGAAGAGGAGTTTCAAGGAGAACTCGGCTCCAGCCCAAGGATCGTTCGAGGTGGGAGCGGGAGTGTGACTGATCGTTCGTGAGAGTACGGGTTTCGGTGGTGTAGGAGGAGGAGAGAGAGGAGGATAAGAGGAGGCGGAAGTAGACGCGACTGGTTGAATTCGAGGAGGAGGTAGACAGAAGGATCCAGCCGAGGAAGAAGGGGTCATCGCGCATGAAGATGGTTGAGTCCATGGAGAACTACCTTCATCGTAGTCGTCCTCATCACTGGCGCAAGATGAAGTAGGAGAAGGAGGGCATTCTGCGAGATCTTCCCTTTCCGCCCAACTGGGTTCCATTGATCTTGGTCTAGCGATTGCTTGTGCTGCCAATTCTGCCATACTGAAAGGTTTCCGAGGACTTGTTGGAGGCGCGTCGAACATTCGTGCTGAAGATTCTTCGAGTTGATGAGAAGTTGTTGAAGGAGAGGGGGAAGAGGGAGTCCAGGATTGATGCAGGTTGAGAGGAGACAAGGGAGGAGGTGCAGGACGAGTACGCGACATTGTGCAGGATTATTCGTGTGGGAATGAGAGGAGAGAGGGAGAGGGAAAGAAAGATTGGGAGGCCGAGGGAATCGCGTTGTCAAACGGTTTTTCTAGAGAGGATTTCCGAGACTGTCTCTGAGATGAGTTGTGGCGAGGAGACAGAGAGGAGAGTCGAGGGGGAAAGAAGAGGTTTGTGGTAGAACAAGGCGAAAGAAAGAACAAGGTTCGAACGAAGAAGGGTAGGTGCAGAAGAAGCGAAGGGTGAAGGGAAAAAAAGAAGGGAGGGATTTGTTGATTGATCGCAAAATCGCAAAGCGCGACGGGACGTGAATCCCATCACTCCAAAATTCTCCTCTCCTCTTCGAACCAATCGAACTTCCCTCCTTCTTCACCCTCTGGAATGTGATTTTTCATTTGCACAGCTTCTTGTGATGCACTCTATCGCTGTTTGACATCGATGTTTGTTCTATCGAAGAAGTGCTCGATTTCTTGCGAAGACTTCAACAATGTCTTTGTTATACTGCGACGACCCTCGGATCCTCACGACGACAAGGGACGAGCCGAGGGAGACGACGCTGGTGAGCGTGGGTCGGGAGGTAGAAGGATAAATGTCGATCTCAGCCGGGTCAATTTGAGCACTTCCGCAACGGTCTCAGTCAGCAGCGAGTGCTCGACCGAGGATCCACCTCTGACCCTGCGAAGCTCTCGACGTCGGGGTTGCGATTCGAACACTCTGCACGAAGGAAGAACTGGTTTCGCTCAGAGGAAGGTCGATTCCATCACACAGCTTATTCCCGCTATTTTCTAGCACAGTGCTGCAAGGACAATTGACCGACGACCTTTGTGATCTCAACGGCGCATGAGAGAGAGGGGAGCGGGAGACGAGAAAAGGGTGAGAGGAAGAGACAAAAGGAAAAGCTCAATTTAACGATGACAAAGGGAAGTCAACCATACCGAGCGAAAAGCACAGCCTCACGTTTCCAGAGACTGTAGAACAAGGCAGGTGCGTACTCGTGGGAGGGGTTGAAACCACAGGAAAATTCGACGCAGCGACGACGACGACGACGAAAGACAAGCAATGACGAAAGGATAGAAGAGATAAGGGGGTTCTACTGTATCGAGAGCACTATAGATGTATCGACCCTACAGAACAAAAAAGAACAAATCGAGCCGAAGAGTTTGGACGGAGTTGGCAAGTTGGCTTGACGCTTTGCTTCTTTCGGCTCACTTTCGACCTGGAGATCGACCTCGTTCAGTCTTTTACAGTGGCTCCCGGTCTCTCTAAAGTACTTGCCTACTATCCCGCTTGGGCAAGGGTTTCATTTCCCTGGTAGAGTCCCTCGAAAAAGAGCAAGCAATGAGATTTGAATCGCTTTCTTTCTCCCTTGCTCCTGAACGTATCTACTCGCTTTTGCCCTTCACAAACTCGTAGACTACACGACACGCTAACACGCTGATCTGGAATCGGCATTCACCATATTCAAGGGATCATTCGCACGAGTTCAAACCTTAAAAGTGAGTCCCGCCAGTCCTTCTCCTCCTCCTTGACAAGCCAGCCCGTATCATCAGCTGACATCTAACAGCATAGATACATCTGAAATGATGTCGAGTTTGAACCAACACCGACGACGAGTCTCGATGCCTTCGACTCCTCCCGAAACTCCCCTCGACGCTTACTTCGACAGGAAGCAGCAAATCGTCCCTCATTCGACCCACATCTCCATCTATCCCGATTCTCCTCCAGTCACTCCGACTCGAGCCTCAACAGAAGTTCCGGTGCGGAATACGAAAGAGGCGGAAAAGAGAAACGAGAAGGAAAAGACGGTCCTGCCAACTCATGGTCCTCGAAGGTCTAGTGTCGCCTACGCCCATCACCGTCGTACCTCTACCGCTACCATCATCCGACTAGCCGCCGCTCGCCAAGGCGTCGTCCTCACCCCTTCGAAAGTCCTCACTCTCTTCCTCATCGTCTTCTCCGCGACCTACCTCGCTTCTTTCCTCCCTGGACCCCTCGCTTCCCTCTTCCATCATCGATCTTCGAGACTTCTCAGCAAGTCTCACGCTCCTACCTATTATTCCCCTCCGACAGTCTCTGGTGTTCGAAACAACAAACCTCAGCAGCGAACGATGCCGATTGGCGAAACGGCACAACGACGAGCTTGGGAGGATTCCTTCCCTCATCGCATTCCCCCTCAACAACATGTCGTCCCAGTCAAGCACGATTCCGGTCACATCGGAAGGAGTCACGATGGAGACCTTTACCGTGCTCACCCTGAACTCCTCATCAGCAACACTGGTCTCCAACCTCGTCGCCGACCACTTCGTTTCGGAAAGGCTGCGGCAACGGAGGAGGACAAGGCGAAGCATGTCGGAGTCGTTGATCGACGAGATGACTCGAACGTCGATGCTTCTTTCGACGATGCTGGAAGATCTCCTAGTCGACCTGCAGTACCTGCCGAACGTCAAGCTCAGATTAACCGAATGAAGAAGATGTCGGCAGCGAAACAAGCGGATGCGAAAGTGGGGAGTTCAGCACCATTGGATTCTTCCGAAGCTCAAGCGGTCGTCGTCGATCGAGTTCACGTTGAAGGAGGAAAGCCATCGAGGCGAAAGGTCAAGAAGGTAACCTCGGGAGGTACGGAGGGACAGGAGAAGGCGGTTGCGAAGAGGGAAGGAGGAGCTCAACCTCGTTTAGGAATGAAAGATCGTCAAGTCGTCGAAGCTGAAGGTCACAAAATTGGGAAAGCTCGCACGGTCGACGAATGGGCAGAGTTGGAAGATGTCAAGACTGAATGAGTGACGTTGATCGTCGCTCTTCACTAGCTGTATAGGGACCTTTTCTTCTAGAATCTCCGGGAATAATTTGTTGTCACCCTCTCTGTCTCTCTCGCACCCTTTTTGTAGCCTTAACGATACCGTTTATGTTTCTTCTCAATGATATCAGTCCGTCGACGTCCAATGGAGCTCGTCGTGAAGAGTTCGCACAATTCTGCCTGCGAAGCGATTCAAAAATGCTCCTTTTCGCCCAGTTCACTTTTTCGACTTTCATTACGCTCTAGCACAAGTCTTTCGTTGTTCAGTTGAGATCTGTCGTAGATCGGCCTACAATCAGCTCTCTCTCTCTCTTCCTTCCTCTCCTTTTCCCCTCCTCGGCACCCTCTCGACTCTTTTCCCCTCCGAATTTTGGTGTCAAAGGGCATGTCGTTGCGTACTCAGCAACGTAAAGCTTACTTCAGGGATCCTACGAAAGAGGTGAGTCTTCCCTGTGCTCTCCTTCAAGCCAATTGAGATTGATGAGATTCCGAATCATCATCTTGTAGGATCTCTTTCGAGAAGCATTCGGCTTACCTGATGATGAGAACCCCTTGGGAGAGGTACATGCTGTCTTGATGTTATCTGGTCAAGACGAGGCTTTCGTACGTTCCCTCTTCTTCCCTCTGACCCTCTCCTCCCTGTCTCTGACTGAACCCCTCTCGTTCTCTTCTTCTAGTCTGGCAAACTCTACCTCTCGACCTCTTTCATCACTTTCACTTCACTTGACAGGCGATCCTGTCGACTCACTTTACCGCTGGCGACTGTGAGGAGAGTCGAGAAACTCGCTCCAGGTCAAGAAGGAACAGAATATGGAGCATTCGCTCTCGCTTTGACACTCTTTCATGGCCTACGTATCGTCAGTACTACTCTCGAAACTCATTCCCCGAAGATGGCGCTTATCGGGAAGAGTAACAGGTTGTTCAACTAAATTCCCTTCGACCGACGAATGATCAATTCTGTGCGAACCTCCGAGTACGACTCAAGGCTTCATTACCAATGATGAAATCTCTCAAACCCTTCTCCCACACGTTCTTCTCCGAATGGTATCTGTCCCCGAACTTCGATCAGGAGGATCGGAAGAAAAAGAGTGAGGATGCGAAAGTTGGGGAATTGATATCGTTTGAGGACAAGGGTAAAGGTAGACAGCTCGACGAGGATGAACCATGGACTACTCAGTCTGGCACGGAGGGAGGGTTTCATACTGGACTGTACGTTCATTCGTCATCCGAGAACTGCTGTCAGCTCACCCGGAAATGTCTTGATCTTACAGAGGAATGATCTTCAAGTACCCTGGAGATCCTCGCAAGCTACGAGAGAAGAGCAAGATGAAGCTGTGGAAGGATTACTTGACAAGTAAGCAATTCTCGCAACCTTGTTCTATTCGATTTCGCTCATGCTCTCCTATCTTCCCGACAGATTACGGTCGCAATCTCACTCTCGTCCGATATCCATCGTTTACTCGTCTCGTCTTGGTCGGTCTGCCGAATCGATTGCGAGGAGAGATTTGGGAACTCGCGTGTGGATCAATGTTCCTGCGGCTGCACAACCCGGGAGTATACGAACAGATCCTAAAGGATAACGAGGGACGAAGGAGTGCCAGTACAGACGATATCGAGAAAGATCTGCATCGCTCGTGAGCTCGCTGACTTCGCTCTACAACGAGAATTGCGCTAATCTTTGGTGCACAATAGATTGCCTGAATATTCCGCTTATCAAGATGATCGAGGTATCGATGCTATGCGTCGTGTGTTGACTGCTTATGCTTGGAGTAATCCGACTCTGGGATATTGTCAAGTCAGTCTCCCTTGCTGATCTCCCGCCTAGCTCCGAGACGTCAACTGACCTCTTCGTTCACAGGCTATGAATCTCATTGTCGCTTCGTTCCTGATCTACATGTCGGAGGAACAGTGCTTCTGGTGTCTCTCGGTGCTGTGCGATCGAATGCTGCCAGGCTACTACAGGTGAGCAGCTCTCCCCTCATCATCAGATCTGGACTGATGACTAGCTATCCTCGCGTAGCCCCTCGATGTACGGAACCGTCCTCGACCAAAGAGTATTCGAACACCTCGTCCAACGATGTCTCCCCTCGATCCACGAGCACTTTGTTCGAGCCGATATTCAACTCTCCGTCGCGAGTCTGCCGTGGTTCCTCTCCCTCTACATCTCATCAATGCCGATGGTCTTCGCTTTCCGAATCATCGATTGCTTCTTCTTGATGGGTCCGAAAGTACTTTTCCAAGTTGGGTGAGGAACACTTTTGTCGACAAAGCACTGTTTCTCAAGCTTACGCACCTCTTGAACAGTCTCGCCATCCTCAAACTCAACTCGACAGAGCTCCTCGAGACGACCGACGATGGCGCTTTCATCAAGTAAGCATCGCTTGGCCCAATCCCGACTGATTCTGAAGCTAATGAGCGAATCTGTTCCCTAGCGTTCTCAAAGCCTACTTCTTGACTCTCGGAGACTCGGCTTATCCCGACTCGTACGATTCCAGACAGCGAGGAGTCACCAAATTTCAAGAATTGTGTAGGTCGAAATCTGTCTCAGCTCCTCTTCTCGACGCTCTCGCTAACTCCTGCATCTTTCTCCAGTCGTTGTCGCTTTCCGCGAATTCTCGACCATCACCGACGATACTATCGCAAGTGAACGAAAACGTTTCCGAGCCGAAGTCGTCGTTTCAATCGAAACCTTCGCCAAACGTACCGCTATTCGAAATCTCAACAGTACAGGTCGACTCAACAAGGAGCAACTCGGACTCGCCTACGATCACTTCCAATTCGCCGTTCTCCGACAGAAAGAGCGAACGAAGCCCCCACCGACGAATCTCACTGGACTACGGAGTCGAACTGCTTCGAACGCTACTCGAGGGAGAGAATCGACTGCATCTTCGACCAAGACGGGTAATCAGGACAAACCGGACAAGGAAGATAAACCAGAAGATCGGATAGATCGAGCTGGATTTGGAACTTTTATGGCCGATGTTGCGACTTGGGCGAGGAACGAACGAATTGTCAAGAATGGATTACTCGAACATATCGACCGTCAACCTGCGGATCATCAATTCATCGATCGTATCTTCACTGCTTGGGACAAGACTTTGACAGGCTCACTATCTTTTCAGGTTAGTCTCGCTCACTCGAGCTGTCTGACAGGTCGCTCAATTGAATTTCGTAACAGGACATCGTTCACGGTCTCGATGGAGTGTTGTTCAACGATCTCATGACGAATCTCGCTTGGTTGTTCGCCATTCATGATTCGGATCGAGATGGTTTCTTGACAAAAGATGAGATCTTGCAAGTTTCCGAAGTCCTCCTCGTGAGCAGCTTCTTCACCATCATAGATTTGAGCTCTTACTCACTCTCGCCTCGTGGCCTGGACAGTTCATCTTTCGAAACGAACCTGGTGATCGCTACCTCGGAAGTGTCTCGAATCTCATTCAGAACTTGTTCGAATACGCCGAAAGTACGAAACCTGTCATTCCCGACGAATCCGACTCGACCTCCGACGATCCTACAGAGAACCCGAATCGACCTTACCTCTCACTCGCTACTTTCCGAATGTGCATTCTCGCCGACGCTCTCCTCGAGGACTTCTTCGAATCGGACCTCACTGCGAGTTGGCGGTTAGATGTTCTTGTACCAGAAGAGAAGCCGAAACCTCAGACTATTGCTGGAGGCTGGTGGAGAGGAATTGTCAACGCTGTCACGACTGACGAGAACAAGGTCAGTTTCATCTTCCCTCTCTTTCGTCTCCTTCTCGTGAGCTCACTTCGCTTGTGATCCTCTCGCATAGGAGCGCTTCAATCGCCTCGCCGATGACATCGGCAAACGGCTCGACATTCAAACCGTTGAGCAGAGTCAGTCTGCATTCCTCGTTCTTATCCTTTTCTCGTCTCATTCGCTAACTACCTCGAATCTTCCTCAGGACCGAGTATCGGGAAACTGGACGCAGCTTCAGCAGCAATCGAGCCGACTGCTCGAGATCAACTTTTCTCGACCTCGAATCGCAAGAAGCCTCCACCGGTCGTCGCTGCCCCTCTTCCCGAAGCGATCAATCCCCTCTCGGCGGCAGCGATGCGAATACCCGCTTACCCAACTCAAGACAACCCATGGGCAGACGAGAAAGCTGGATCTTCATCATCGTCTTCTTCACCTCAACCAGGAGGAGGAGGAGCGCTCGATATCGATGTTCAAGCTCTCGCTCAACAAGCGATGCAAAGACCTCAATTCACGATCGACGAGGCTACTGAGGGCGATGGAGATGAATTCGTCGGCGATGTAGACGAAGGTGGATTGATGGGCGAAGTCGATGCGATGTTACAAGCTGATGAGGCATCAAATAAAGGTGAGCTCAGTCTCTCTCTCTGTGCATTCGTTCTGTTTGCTGACAAGGTCTCTTCTATGCAGATCTGTTAGCGAAAGACGACGGAGGACTTCTGTAGCCAAACCCTCTTCATACGTACCTATATCTCATTAACTTTCCCATGAGACCGCCGCAGAGGCACTCACGATTGACGTCTGTCCTGCTCGTGCTTCACCCCGAATCGAACGAAGTAACAGTCGAGCTCGAAAGAGTAAAGTGAGGTCGTTTCGTAGGTCGCCTACGTGAGGTAGCGGTCGTCATTCAAGTATTCAAAGTCACTCTGCTGCTCACGTGATAGAATGATCTATTCCCGCTCCACGGCCTCCGAAAACGAAGGTATCTTCTTCTTCCTCGAATATCGCAGTCCCTCGCTTTGCCCCTCTCTCCCCCTCTTCATCGATTACTTACTACCCATACTCATCGTTCAGCCAGACTCGACTAACAGATCAAGGCTGCAGGTGAGCACGAGTCCCCTTGTTTCCCAAACGTCTAAACCCTGTCTGTTGCCTTTTGTCTCATCTCCACCTTGAGGCTAACCTCGCTTTCCTTGTCCACTCCCCTACAGCCTCTCACCCAAGGGAAAAGATGTCGAACACGCTCAACACGTACGGACGTCGTTCGCAAACCTCGAGTCCTCCTTCGTCAAAACTCCCTCTTTCGCCAATTCGCCGTTCATCTGTTGCCTCTTCGACTCCGACTCTTCCCCCAGTACAAGAAGATGACGAGTCATTATTATCCAAGAAACGACGACCTTTGACTGCTCCAAGTTGGTACAGCGTTCCACTCATTTCGAATCGCACTCCTACACATTTCTATCATTCACCTGGAGTTCCTGCTTCACCGCCTCAAAACATTGGAGGGATGCCGCAAAGAGGTTCTGGATCAAGCTCAAGCGCGACTCCTGACTTGATCACTCACCTTCGACGATCTCTCCCTCTCCCTCAATACCATCGAATGAGCGAAAACGGACGTTCGTACCCCTCTATTTTCGTTCTTCCACCTTCAACCTCGCCCCCTTCTCTTCCTCCCTGCTCCCAGCTTCGCTACATTGAGCCCGAGCGTGCTATCAGTCGCCCAGCAGTCGCTACCGTCAGCTTTCCCTGTCTCGTTTTCTCGTTCGTCAGATCGAGCTGACTGACCAGTTGAAGTCGAGCGACGCAGACTCAAGCGAAATCGGAAGTCGAGAGATCTGGTCGAGCTGCAAAGATGCCTCCGAGCAGCTGTGGAGTGTGTGCAGTTACCGCGACCAGCGAGTGGAGACGAGGCGAGCCGGTCTCCTCCCTTTTTCTGGTCCCTAAAGCTGACTTGACTCTCGTTCTAGGCCCTGCCGGTGTGAGATCGCTCTGCAATCCTTGCGGGCTGGTGGCAGCGAGACGCGCTAGAGATCGCGAAAGCAAAGGTACGCTATCAATGAAACGCTCAAATCCGTCTTCTCGAAGATTCCGCTAAATCACGGTGCTCACCTCCGCAGGTCTCCCTCAGCCGAACACAATCGCTTTGATCGAACGTGAGCTAGAAGCGATTGGCATCGAGAGATTCAAGGTTGGTCAAAGCTTCTTCCCTTCGTCAACTCGTTTCTCGACGTTGATTTTTGATCACGACACAGCCTGTCAACGGAACATACAAGCTTGATGCAGGAGCAAGAGATCGTATTCACGAAGCTCAGAGGCGAACGAGGGCCGAACAAGCTATGAGGAAACCTACTCCTTCTCGCTCGTCTCCTCCTTCGAAACAAGACAAGACTGCAGCTAGCAACCTCGTTCAGTTCGCTCGTCGTGGTGAAGACTTTCCCTTTCCCTCTTCTCGCTTAATAGCTTGTTGACGTTTGAGCTCTTTCGCAGCTTCAGCAAGTAGCGCTTACTCGACAGCTCGTCCTTCCTCTCGTCCCCGTTCGTCTTCTCTCGCTTCCTCCGCTTCATCGTCGACCAGGTCTCGTCACGCATCGAATGTGACGACCGAACTTCCACCTTCGTCAAGCTACCTGCGTCCTCCTGCCGCTTCCCAACCTCAAAGCGCTATCCCTCGTTCTGTCGAAAACAGCCTTCGACACCTCTGCCACGGCGTACCTACTTCCTCTCCTCGTTCAGGCCACCCTTACTACTCTTCTCATGAACCATCGCGACAGGCTGATCCTTCAACGTCCGCTGCACGCCCTCAGAAGATCGATCGCATGAGTATTTTGAACCTTTCGATCGAGACTCCTTCTCCTCCACCTCCCATCTTTGTCGATCCCGGACCTACAAAGTTGAACACTCAAGTCGAGGCTTTCTCGTTCACGCCTGCAACTTCGCCAGGTCGCGTATCGAGCGTTCGCACGATGTCGAACTAGACAAATTCCCTATTTACCCTTCACTTTCATCCTATAGCCCCATCCTTCTCCTGCGTCTGACGTGGCTAGTCGCTAGTATGTCTCGCTCGGTGACCCCTTTTGACTCTCAGTAAACCCTCTCAGTGAACTCTCTCAGTAAACCCTTTTCAGTACTTCACCCAAATCTCGTTCGTTTAGTGCTTCGATCCAATTCGTCTTTGCATAAAGGTAGTTTTTACGTACAAATGTCGTCGTCCATAGTCCTTCCTCTCCCTCGTTTGCAAGTAACCATCAGTTCCAAGTAGCATTCGTCGTGAGAACGTCTCGCAAGTTGCTCGCAAGTCTTCTTTCGAAAAGAAAGGTACTATTTTGCATTGTAGTGGTAGGCTCGTTCTTGACGTAGTGTTTACTGTTGATACAATTGAAAAGAACGAACAAAAAAAAGGTATCTTCTCACTTCGAACAAAGCAGCGATTCTTTCTAATTTCCACCTCCTCCTCCCCCTCTCGCTCCCCTCGGCGCTCCCCTCCCAGGTCCACCTCTGCCTCTTCCACCTCGATCTCCTCCTCCTCGACCTGGCATAGAAAAACTCTCTCATCAGTCTCAAGACAAGAGGAAGAGAAAAAAAGAAAGTTTACCTCCTCTCGCTGAACCTCTCGCGCCCATTCCTCCACCTCTTGATCCGCCCCTTCCAGTGTTGTTACCACCTCTTCTCCGTTGCTCTTCTTCTTGCTCCTTGACTTGATCGACGAGCTATGCAGAGAGCAAAGAGAGCTGTTAGTCGATCGCGAAACGAGAAGAGAGCGAAGGAGGACGCACGTTCTCAGCTACTCGAATGTACTTGATCTGTGGTGCCGATCCGGAATAGTATGAGCTTCCCTACGGAAGGATAGAGAGACAGAGTGCGACTCACATTACTTCCCCTCACGTAGGCTTCAGGTAATTTCCAGAACCTCTCTCCGTCCTGTTTCGCTCTCATTCTCGATCAGCTCACCTTGTCTGATCTAGCAATCAAGAGGGGGGAGGTGCTCACAGCAGAAGTTTGGTAAACTTCTTTCAAAGTGAGGTTCATAAAGTTATCACAACCGACCAAATGACCGTTGAAAGTTTCTCCATTCTTGAGTTCTACCAACTATACTCGTACTCGATGGATCAGTGAGAGGTAGGAGGGAGAGGAGATGATGAAAGATGAGGAAACACTTACCATGGGTTTCGCTTGAGCGGCATGGAGGAGCGCTAGTGGGAGCTATGACAGATTATAGAGGTCAATATCAAGAGATGTAAAGGCAGCAGGACAAGCCTTACCATGATTGAGTGAAGTGAAAGTTTGAGAGATGAAACAACCTGAGGAAGTTCGCAAGGAACGAATTCTCTCATTCTCTCAATTAACTGCTCCTCTCGAACGCATCACGACAGGAACGGAAAAGAGAGAGAAAGGACAAGAGGAAAGGAGAACGACGGTTGCAGAGTATAAAGTTACAAATGAGTCTACCATTCTCTCGTTGCCCTCGCCCTTTGCTCTGCTGCTTGACTCCTCTTCTGTAACATCGCTTGTTGATCGAGCCTATGAAAGGGTTGAGAGGCGGGTCAGTCAAAGTGATACGAACGAGTGAAGAAAGGCGATTTACCTCTCTTGTTTAGCTTTCAATCCATCTTTCCCGGCCATTCCCAACACACCCGCTATCAATTCGACCGCTCTCGGTGAATCATCGTTTGCCGGAATCGCATAAGTGACCACCCTCGGATCCAAATCGGTATCGATGATTCCAATCGTTGGAATCTCATTCGCCGTCGCTTCCCTCAGCGCATGTCGATTTAGTGTCGGTGAGAGCAATACGAGCAAATCCGGTTTGAACGACATGGGAGTCGCTTTCACTGATCCTCCTCCTCCTCCTCCTCTTCGATCCGACGAGTCTTGTTGAGGAGGTTGAGGAATTTCTGCCCATCCAAACACTTCCTTCGCGTTCGAAATCGTTCCCGGTAACCATTTCACCACTCCATACCCATTCTCTCCCAATCTCTTTGCGTTCTCCCACACTGCTTTTTCAGTACCTTTCAATGATCCAACAAACAAGACTTTTCCATCTCTCTCGACTACTCCTTTCACTACTTGAGCGGCTCTCCTCAATGCCGGTAAAGTCTGTCGTAGGTCGATATAGCTGATACCGGATCTCGTACCGTATACGTGAGGGAGAGAGGAACGGTGAGTGGTAGAAGGTGAGTGTCCTAGGTGAGCGCCAGCTGCGACGAGGTGAGAAGTAGTCAAGGAAACGGGAGTTGGTGGTCGATGTAAATCGTGATGAGGTTGATAAGTCGTTTCCCGGTTCTGGGTAGATCCTAATTGAGAGAATACTTCGGCTGTTGCAGGCAAGTAAGAGAGAGGAACGGTTAGGAAAAAGGATTGGAAAGAGAGGGATTGAGAGAGTGTGGAGCGTACCAGTGTGACGTTGGGCTCTACGATGTTGTACTTTGTCAATCATGGATTGATATAATTCATCTTGCTTCTGTTGCCTTGCTGAAGGTGGTGGAGGAGGAGCAGAGGAGGAGGAGGAAGAAGAAGAAGAAGTTGAAGTCGAAGCGGATCTGACTGTTGTTGATTGCTTGATAGCTTGTCGGAGTACAGCTGTTGGTCTAGTCATCTTCTCTATAGTCTGGAGTGGAGAGAGATAGTTGATTAAGATTGTTGGTGATTTTCGACCACGCCAACCAATCTTTCATTTTCTCCACTCTCCCTTACCTCACTTGCTGAACTAGCACATAATCAGTACAACTAGACTACTACACTCTCACTCCGAATTGCAGTCAATACAATCCTCCCGAACCCTTTAACTCGATACTAGCCCCTCCCACTCTCTCTCTCTCTACTTCCTCAAACATGAGCCAACCAAATTGGCAGAATGATCCTCTCCATCCTATCGCAATCTTACGTGAGTCGACTCTGATTTCATTTCATTACTGCACCGCAAGAGTCGAGAGTTGATCATCATGTTTGGGATGTATGTACCAATTCAAAGTCGACGAGTTGAGAGCAGAGGACGTCACTCTCAGGTTGAACGCCATTCACCGCATTTCAACAATCTGCCTCGCGTTGGGTCCTGAACGAACTCGATCAGAACTCGTCCCCTTCCTCCAGGAATCCCTCGACGATGATGATGAAATCCTCCTCGCGTTGGCAGAGGAATTGGGTGCACCTTTCGTCGATTACTTGGGAGGTTCCGAACACGGTCACTTGGTCTTGCCCATCCTCGAACACTTGACCGGAGTAGAAGAAACTTTGGTTCGCGACAAGGCGGCGGAATCCGCAAACGGTGTCTGTTCCTTACTCGGTCAAGATCAAGTCGAACAACACTACCTCCCCATGCTCAAACGTCTCTCGGCAGGAGAGTGGTTCACTTCCCGTACTTCAGCTACCGCCATGTACGCTTCGGCCTACCCTAAAGCCTCTCCACCGAGTCAGGAAGAAATGTTGAAAATGTTCAACAAACTCTGCGACGACGACACTCCGATGGTCAGACGAGCCGCCGCGAAAGAACTAGGTGGATTCTCAAAGACCCTCTCCCACGATACCCTCCTCACCGACCTCCTCCCCGCTTTCCGAAAACTCTCGACCGACGATCAAGATTCAGTACGATTACTCACCGTCGACGCCATGATCGCCATCGCCGAAGCTCTCGAGGATGAGGAATGCAAGAACTACTTGGGATCGACGATGAAGAGTTTGGTTAGTGATAGGAGTTGGAGGGTGCGATACATGGTTGGAGATCACTTTGTCAAACTCGCAAAGGCGGCAGGTCAGGATATCGTCAGGGAGGAGCTCGTGACTGCTTACGTCGCGTTGCTCAAGGATAACGAGGCAGAAGTTCGTACCGCTGCTGCTGGTCAAATTCCTGGTGAGTTTCGACTCCGCTTTCTTCAACCGTTTTCGTTTAAACTGATTTTCAATCCATCCTTTTCCAGGTTTCGCTGAACTCGTCGACCGAGAAGTCATCCTTGCCCGTCTCATGCCTTGTATCCGAGATCTCTCCACCGATGGTTCGCAACACGTTCGAGCTGCTCTCGGAAGTCAAATCTCTGGACTCGCACCTCAACTCGGCAAGGACGCCACGATCGAACACCTTCTCCCCCTCTTCCTCCAACTGCTCAAAGACGAATTCCCCGAAGTCCGACTCAACATCATTTCGAAACTCGAGGTCGTCAATGGAGGTGAGTCGCTCTTCTTTGTTTCTCACCCGTTCCGATCACTTACAAGATCACTTGTTACAGTCATCGGTATCGAACTTCTGTCAAAGGCACTCCTACCTGCGATCGTCGAATTAGCCGAAGACAAACAATGGCGAGTCCGACAAGCGATCATCGAATACGTTCCTCTCCTCGCGAAACAACTCGGCGTTCAATTCTTCGACGATCAACTCGCGAACCTCTGTATGGGATGGTTGGGAGACCCGGTGTTCTCGATCCGAGAAGCCGCAACGATCAACTTGAGGAAGCTGACAGAAGTGTTTGGAGTCGAATGGGCGAAGGAGACTATTATCCCCAAAGTGATGGAGATGGGTCACAACGTCAATTACCTCTTCCGAATGACTACTGTTTTCGCGATCACTGTGAGTACACCCTTTCTTTCTGTCTTTCGAGCACTCTGCAGGTTTTTCCAGACTGATTCTCGTTCTTCCGCTCTCATCAGACTATGGCACCTGCTCTCGATGTCGACTCTATCCGCACTTCCGTCCTCCCTACCATCATCTCCCTCTCCGCCGACCGAATCCCAAACATCCGATTCAACGTCGCGAAAGCTTTCGAAGTTCTCTCGACCTCTCTCGGCGCTCAATCTGGAGGTTCCCAACTCGTCCAATCGGAGCTCATTGCAGCAGTCGAGAAGCTGCGACAGGATTCAGATGCCGACGTCAGGTTCTTTGCGGAGAAGGCGGCTCAAACTGCTCAGCAAGTGGTTGGAGGTGAATCGAGTAGTGCGAGTGCGACTGGCGGTCAACAACAACAGGAGGCAGTCAGTGAGGAAGTCGTCATGACTGATGCGTGAGCTGGGCTTATGACGATGGGACTCTTTTATACCGGTGTGAGATAAGTAGGGAATGGAGATAGAAAGAGTAGCGGTTTGTTCGATTTTTTTTTGAAAAAAGCAGTAACCCATTTTTCTTTCTTTTCCTTTCCCTTCCTTTGATTTGAATGTAAATGAACAATTCACAGAGCTTCATTGCTTCGTCGCTGGTTTACCGCGAGGATTCGGGTTCGCCTGTGCACACAGGCCCTTTCCGCACTTTCAGCTCGCATCAAGATTTTTCAGCTTGGCTACAACGTCGAATCACCCCGAAGTAGCTTCCTCTCCTTCCATACTCGATCACGTCAACATGGTTCACGTTCGGGATGACTGGGAGTGGTACGGCTACGACGTGAATCGACCAGCAGCGATTACAGCCAGTATTCTTTTCGGTTTCGGGTTCCTCCTTCTAGCCTTCAAGGTGATCAAGACACAATCGTACTATGTGAGCCTCCTACTCTCCTCCTCTGAGCGCCTGAGCTGATGACAGTTTCGAGGAAACAGACTTGCTTCTTCGTCACAGCTGCACTTTTCGAAGTTGTAGGTTTCGCTATTCGAAGCGCTTCTGCTCAACATCCAATAGGTGGAGGTCTCGCGCTGAATCTATACATCGCATCGACGTGAGCCATCACCAGCCTGCTTTTTCCCTCGTCTCGTCGAAAGCTCACAATTTCGTCTGCGCGCTCATTCATCGATCCAGTGTCTTCCTCGTTCTCGGACCAGTTTTCGTAGCAGGAGCAGCATACGCTACTTTCAGACGCCTCGTTGCCCAAGTCGGAGCTCAGTACTCGATGTTGACCGCACAAGTCGCTCGAATCTTTTTCTATCTTGATCTCACGGTGAGCACGGCTACTCCTACTGTAGTCATCTGATTTCCCGCTGATCTGACATAGTCTTCACAGTCTATCGCGGTTCAAGCGGCGGGGATGAGTCTGTACGGCTCTTCGTCAAGCTCATATCGCAAATACTCCCAAATCAGGTCACTGCTTGTTGCAGGCTTTGTCATTCAGCTCGTCTCCTTCGTCGCTTTTCTCGGGCTCACCATCGACTGTGAGAAATCCATCAACTCTGAGGCCACGGTGATCAAAGCTGATCGAGCCACTCTCGCGTCCTCTTTCGATTAGATCATCTCCGAGCTCGACGAGGAGGACAACGAGGAAGTTGGGAGCAGTGTATTGTGACGCTATACATTGGTGAGCTCTACGAATACACATCACTGCTCGACACAGTACTGACTCGCTATAGATCCGTCAGTCGAGGGAGCCATTCTCGTTCGTTCGATTTACCGCTGCGCCGAGTATGCTACGAGCACCTTGACTAGTGGACCGATTGGAGAGCACGAAGCGTACTGTGAGTGAGACTCTGGTGCTCCGTCTCGTTCGCTAGCTGACTCGTGTTGTCGAATAGTCTATTGCCTCGATTTCATACCAATCTTGACCGCCACGTTCGCCTTCGTCATTTGGCATCCATCTCGCTATCTACCATCCGTTGAAGAGCTAAGAACAACAAGCTTCGAGCTGTGCCAGGAGTCAAACAGAAGGTCTTCGAAGGAAGAGGGACGAGAAGCAGGTCGAGGCGAGAGAAAACCTCACAATTCAACTTCTCTAGTCTAGCCTAATTTGTGAAATCGTCCTCCCCCAATCGCGTGGAGCTGATAGAAGAGTGGATCGACAAGACGCTGAGATGATGAGTGTACACGGATCTGAAAAGAGCGATCGAACGAAAACGTGCAGGAGTGCGATCATTGGCAAAGGTCCTTGCAAGTTGATATGCGACAATGTGAAGAGGGAAACACAAAGTAGGAAGAATAAGAAGATAATGAACATGAAGAATGCGAAAGAAAGACGAAAAGAATGGGTAAAGGGGAACAAAAATAAGAGGGAAAGGTAAGGGTATCGAGTGTGAGAGCTATCTATCGCCAGGCAGGAGGAGCTGAAGTCGGTGGAGAATCCTTCTTGACTCCGAGTGCACTCGCTATCGACCGTCCACCGAGATTGAGACTGGATCCAGAATTGTTCCCAGCTTGATTCGACGCTCTTCTCGCAGCGATCCTTGCGGCGCTCTTCTGACCGAAAGTTGTGGCCACTGGTGCAGTAGGTTGAATACCTGCTGCAGGTGCGGTTCCTTGACCTTGTGAGGGGAAGGTCGATAATCTCCGACTCGCGGCTCCTCCTCCGATCAGGCTCGAGAGAAGCTTCCGAGGTGATTTGCGAGACGACGAAGGAGGAGGGGCAGAGGTAGAGGAGGAGGAAGGGAGAGCAGCAGGACCTGAGACGATTCGACCAGCTTTTCGAAGGAGAGGACCGGCAGTCGAGAAGGAAGAATTGGAGAGTGAAGTGTTGGCGTCGTTCAAATTGGGAGCACCAGCGAAGGAAGGTCGACGACTTGTTTTAGCTGTTCGCAATGGTCCGATATTTGAAATTCGTCGAGCGGCGCGTCGTCCAGGAGAAAGGGATTCGGTAGTAGACGCAGAGGACATCGGAACGTCGAGAGAGTCGGCGGGTTTCGAGGAGACAATGGGAGCAAAGAGGCCGGAAGAACCAGGTGCCATCGAGAAGGACGGTTCTGTAGGTGGTAAAGAAGTGTTGGCGAGATCGACAAAGGGGAGTCGAGGGCTAGTCGCGAAGGAGAAAGGGGAAACAGGTGGTAAAGCAGTCGAGGAAGTGGCGGTCTCGGGGAGGAATGAGAATGGAAGAGAAGGATCGGAAGTGGTGGAAAGTGGTCGAGTAGTGCGAAGCGAGGAAGTGACAGAAGAAGATCGAGCTTTGGCGGCCATCATCTCAGCTGCGAGAGCTGAATCGGCGGAAGGAGTGTGAGTCGAACTTGAAGTCCACATAGTCGAGGTAGGGGAAGTAACCGTGAGAGCGGGGAAAGTACCGCTCGAATCGGGAGTGTTGTACTTGACGTCCTCGAGTTCCCATCCATCTCCTGTTTCATCCCTCCATTGTACCCCTTTCGCCTTCTTTGGACTCTGTGTTGCTTTCCGTGTCGCTTGGAAAGAGACGTCCTTCTTCGGACTGCGACGACTTCGAAGAGGAGATGCGGCGAGAGGTCCAGATGGAGCCGATCCAACGCCTGTCGAGGCTTGGCGAGCGACCTTGTTCCAGACGTCTTCAGCAACGAGTGGTGAACGACTACCCGAATCTCGTTTGACACCACCGGCAAAGGAACCGGAGAAGGAGGATCCATTGGTCGAATTCGAGGGAGATTCGCCAGCGAAGACTGCGAAGCTTGCGTTGTTGGCCTGTTCGATGCCTTTCGCTAGACGATTGAGTGCTCGGGTCGCCTCCGAGTCATGCTGCCGAGCTGATTCGAGAGCGATTCCAACCTTGACTCCAGCTTCGAGCATCCTCCTCATCGCTTGTGCTTGTGCGTTGAATCCTTTCCGAGCTCCTTCCTCACGAGCATCGGCAGAGGCAGTTGCGAGACGAGATTCGAGGAGTTTGATTTCGTAGGCGAAGAGAGGGGAAGCGGAGGGTCGTTGGGATCGAAGAGTGGTCTGAGCCGAGGATATCGAGCGTGAGAAGGCGTCCATCGAAGTCGGTTCTTGCGCGGCCATACTGCGGAGAGTTGCAAATTTTGAGTTGAGTTGGCTGACGAGTTCTTGAGATTCTTGTCTGAGGAGGGAAGTTGTCGAAGCCGCGGCTGCAGTTGATGAACCGGATGGACTGCCTGTCTCTAGGGCTCCGAGCGCCGTCGACTGCCATTGAAGGAGGACTGAGAGGACCTGATCGACCACCACCTTCTCCGATGCCGCTCCTACCGCTGCTATCTTCTGTAGTTTCCCCGTTTCCCACACTCCTTGAATTTTCGCGACTGCCTGCTGAACCGCCCTCTCATCTTCCGCCCGATCGTTGAGTGCTGAAGCGGCGTGTTGAGTTGTGAGTTGAGCTTTGAGTCGTTCGATTTCCTGACTTTGTCGCATGATTTGTTGACAGTACTGAGCGACGTGACGATCGACCGAGATGACGTTCCTGATAGCCTTCGTCTTGATCTCCTTCGCACGATTGGCGTATTGTAGAGTGTTGTGAGTTTCGTCGTAGTGAGAGCTTGACGGTGAAACGCAAACGATCATGACGGTCTTGCAGTTTCCTCCTAAACTCTGCTTGAGGAGTCGAGTGAGTTTCGAGTCTCGATAAGGTACGTGTCCACGTTTGCGAGGGTCGCAGAGAGCGTTGATGCAGTTGCCGAGTGCGAGAAGGGATCGATTGATGTTGGCTCCTTCGGTCAGACGTTCTCCGCGATTCTTCGTGTTACTCGCTCGTTCCGAACCGGCGAGATCGATGACTGAGAGACAGGCAGACGTGGTCGAGTCTGTGAGACCTTCGGCTTTTGGTCGTTGAGTGACGGTGACTCGAAGAACGGCGTGAGATCGAGAGGAGGTGGCGTTCGCTTCTGTGAAGTTGACCGTTCGATTTCCGTTTCCCAACGTGATCCATTCGACGACGTCTTGAGCGCAAGAGGGTTTCTTCGTGCTGAGTTTGGCGGGAGTTGCCGTTCCATCGGGAGCGTCTCGAAGTTGCAAGATACCGGATTCAGGAGCGAGGAGATCTCTGATCGTTTCGTTGTAAACTTCGAGGTAGGAGACAGAGAGGGAGAAGTCGACCTCGTCGGACTTCGAGGTGATGCGAGAGAAGAGGTCCTTCATGATGAGGAAGACGATTCCTGGTTGAGTCGCGGATCCAGAAATTGTGTGCGTTTTGCCGCATCCCGTAGCCTGCAAAGAACGTATGTCAGTTACAGCTTGAGAGTAGAATTGCGCGCTCTGACTCACTCCATAAGCGAACACAGTCGAGTGATAACCTTCCATAACATGACCAACTAATTCCTTCGCACTTCCCTCATAAACTTCTTCCTGACTACAATCATCATCAAACACCCTATCGAAGCAGAACCTAATATCCTTCACTTTCTTCCCCGGTAGCGGTAAGTTGCCCTTTTGGAACGTTGCTACTGCGTTTGAATCGGGAGGGTCGAAAACGAGAATTCGCTCGTCGAGAACTTTGAGGATTTTTCGATGGTGAGCCGGTACTCCAAGCCTCTGTGCTTGTGATGGAGTAGTCTGATTCGAGGGTGCAGTGGAGGAGGAGGAGGAAGGGTCTGATTGAAAGAGCGTGGGTCCTTGATCTTGATTGCTGTTGATCAATAGTCGTTCTTTCTCTGAGAAGGGTCGTACTCGCACTAGAGATGCATCTAGTCAGTCTTTGTAGTCTATAGATATTCCCAATGGACAGTCAGGCTTACCAGCAACTGAGATTGAAGAGGACATGATCAGAGTTGAGTGAAGCGATTCCACGCCGAGGGACCACTGAGTAGAGAACTGCTGGAGAAGCGAGTAGCGCGTGTTCGTTGCTATAAAGAGTGTTTTTCTGGTCTAGCTGAGTCGATGGAGTGGGTTGTCGGTTTGAGGAGAGTTGTTGGAGGGAGAATCAGAACTCGAAGAGTTTCAGCAAACTTTCACCTCTGTTCCTCCCATCACGCTCAAATCGCACTCCTGAAGGTCTCTTGCACTTGAGTATATCACCAAGTAGATCCTGCTATTGCTTTCACACCCCCAGAGTCCTGTTCCGCTGTTGTAAACCACTTTCTCTCTTCGTTTGTTGTTTTACTCTCGTCTCGTCTCTTCACTCTCACGAAACGAGGCTCTTTTTACCCCCATACGATCGAGAGAACATGTATATTACTTGGTAGGGCCCTAGAACTCCTTAATGAATTGAGAGAGATTTCGCCTGCCTCTTTCGGATCCATCTTTCTTGTCCTTTCCACCTCTCGAAAGCTCTTTTCGCTTTTCCTGTGCTCTCTATCACCTACTCGCGTGTTCAACACGACACAATCGCAAACAGACGCGATCGAACCGATTTCGATTCGGACTAGCGGACCCTCAACGTTTCACGCCAATCTCTTTCCTCTCGACAACAGCAACCTAGACGACTGATCGACCTCCTCTAGCTCGAAGTACAACCTGAAGATTGCTATCGACTGTACTCGACTCCGATCAGAGTATGAGTTCCTCCCCACCGACTTCAACTTCAACGAGAAAGCCAACTCCCTCGCCTCCCTCTTTACGCCAGCAACCTTCGTTTTGGGAACGCACGAAGCAGCTCAGTGATAAGATAGGAGGATGGAGCAACAAACAAGCGAATCGAGCAGGAGTCGAAGCCTTTTATCCAACTTCACTCGACGATGAATCGAATAAAGCAGCGAGAATCTTACGGACGTTTACATGGGACGCTGCGGATCTGCCAGAAGAGTCATTGGCGGATAGGAGGAAGAGTCAAATCGTCCTGAGGAAAATTCCGCCAGAGGCGATTCATTCTTCGAGCGGACTGGCCATCTTTACGGTGTTTAGGACGGGGTTATTGCATAGCGTCGCAGCTGGAAGTGGTGTAGTGTTGTCGAGATTACCGGATGGCAGTGAGTCCCCGATTTCTTTGCCTTACTTTGCATCGTTTCCTCCAGATTTTGACTTCTTCTCTCAAACAGCTTGGTCTCCTCCTTCCGGTGTCGTACTGCACACAGTCGGTTTCGGTTTCCTCGCTGGTGTCGATGTGAGTCAGGCTTCTTTACAGGGCTCTCTCTCGCGTTGAGCTAAACATCTCGTCGAATTACAGGTCTACGATGTCGTTCTGTTGCTGCGAGAGGAGAAAGCAGTCGAAGCATTTGCACAGACTCGAATCTCACTCGGCGCAGGTATCTCGGTAGCAGCTGGTGAGTGTCTGTTTCTCTTTGGAAGGCGATAAAGGCAGAAACTGATCTAGGATGGATGAACTCAGGACCTGTCGGAAACGGCATGCAACTCGAGACGGCAGCACAACTCTCAGCAGTCTGGTCGTATACGAAGAGTAAAGGACTGTACGGAGGAGTGCAGCTCGATGGAACAGTGTTGACGGAGAGGAGCGATGAAAATGCGTGAGTTTTAGGTGCCTACTCGTTTCGATCGGCGCTCTCTGACATGCTTCATCCGCTCTTGCCATGATACAGTCGCAGTTACGGTCGGAAGATTACAGCAGAAGAGATTCTGAATGGAGCGATTCGACCTCCAAATTGGTGCGAAGGGCTGCATCAAACTCTTTTAGCAGCAGAAGGTACGTTCTCGAGCCATGCCAATATCGCCGAGCCTCGCTTACCACTCTATCGCTTTCCACAGGCTCTGACTTCCGACCCGATCTGATTCCTCAAGGACCCTCCGCTTCAGAATCTTTCCCTTCCCCCTCTCCCGACAAGCCCGATCAATCGACGTTCTCTCCTCCGATATCTCCACCACTTTCCCCTGATCCTTCTATCATGTCAACGCTATCTCAATCCTCAATTCGTCGCCTACCGAAAGAAGAGCTTTCGGAGGAGGATCTCGCAGCGAAACGAGAATTGGAGGAAGCGATGAGATCGTTCGGTATTGAAGATCCTACCGTCAACGAACGTTCAAGATCCGAAGATCCTCTTTTAGTCGTCGAGGAGAAGGCAGACGAATCCTTCGAATTTGAGAACGATACACCTGGGTTGACGGGATCGAGAGGAAGTCGGGCTAGCTCAGCATCGGGACCGACGAGCTTCACCTCTCTTTCGGATACGGCGGAAGGCGGGAAAGGAGAAGCGAAGGACACTGAGCACGTTGAGGAATCGGAGAAGGGCGAAGCTGGACCTGTCGGAGACGTCAAGGAGGAGGAATCCAAGTCGAACTCAATTCCTGGTTCACCTAATATGTCGAAACCTCCGGTTCCTCCTCGTCGAACGCCTCGTATTCCTGCTCCCGCTAGTCCAGTCGTCGGAGCTTCATCAGAGTCAGAGGAGAAGGGGGAGACTCAGGAAGAACAGAGCGAAGGGCAAGCAGAAGTTGTAGAAGAATCGCATGATGGAGAGGTCAAGGTCGAGGAAACAGAAGCTGCAGAGGTCGGCAAGGGAGAAGAGAACGTTGAGACTGCAGAGGAGAAGGAGAAGGAGCAACAGCAAGAGCAATAGATAGATTTTTCCCCTTTTTCCGTTGGTCCCCAAGTCGTTCTTTCGTTCTCTCTCTTCTCTAGTTCTCTAGATCTGTTCGATACCTTGTCGTGATACTGTCATACTGCATTTACAACACCTTCTTTTCTAATTCTGTTTCGAGTTGTTGCCTTCCAACGGACGATGTCAAAGTGAGAAAGCAAGTTATCGATCGTCTTTTGAAGAAGTCAGTTTGTCTCCCCCTTCTATGCGACTAACACGTCCACCCGAGTCTGCATCGTTTGATGGATGTGAAAAGTAGACTCGAGGGCACTCACGGTGGCGCTCGAAAGGGTGTAAAAAACTTGAAAGAAAGAAGAAGAGAGAGAAAGAGCGGCAGGATATTTTTTGGTGAAGATAGCACCTTCGTTCAACATGAGACATTAGCCCCTTTACCTTCCTTCGCTTCAGAGCTCTTGGAATCAGGATACGAATCGGCAGAGCTTGACAAGCAGTCGGTATGGAGATTTACGATCGAGTGCGAAGAGCTCTTTGACCTCTTTTCATTTTCGGTTAATTCTCTGGCTTTCACGAGCGAACTTCTAGCGCACTCGCAACGTTTCGAGGAGAAGTGCGTTAGCCCTTCGAAGAGATCTACAGAAAACTCTGCAAAGAATAGCGAGGAGGAGAGAGCAGGACGCGTTTGGTCATGAATTGGAGTTCCTGCGCTTCTCTCTACCTCTTCTCCTGGCTTGACAGCATCGCTCAGAACAGACAAGTATGATCTCAACGAGGAAGGTCAAAGATCAAGAAGAACCTCGGATGCCGTAACACAAAAGGTCGAAACTTCTAAAACTCCCTTTGTGTTGAATCCTGATGCCCAAAAACTTTCCTAGCCGCGATGGAAGCCGAGCAACCACCTGGAAAGGTCAGGTTGACCTCTCTCTCTCTCTGTGTGCGTGTCCTGCACCTCATACTTGCATCGACGTCCTGCTGGAAACGATAAAACTCTAGTTTCTTTTCTGCCTTTCGTGAGCTCCTCCTGCTCCCTTCTTTTCAGGGACACAGCCGTTACTCTTTGCTTGTCGAATGTCGCCAACTGACGATTCACTCCTCCTCTGCTTTCAATCGATAGTCGCCTCAAGTCGAAGGGAAGAACAAGACCTCGTCGCACACCCCTTCTCGGACATGATGTTCGATTCAAGGACCTCTTTCTCAAGTTCCTCCTCATCAGATTCTTCAAAGTCCATCTCGCCATCTTTATCGAGTTTCCCTCTCACTCCTTCTTCAAGTCAAGCAACTGAACCTCCTTCGCCAAAACGAGGATTCGTCTTCTCTCCAACGACCCCTGCCCTCGCTCCCTCTTCTCCACAATACCTCGCTAGCACATCCTTCAAATCCTCATCGAGTGACAAACACCCCTCCCCTAGACCTTCAATTGGGAGCAGTACTCGATCACATACCGACTTTGGCTCCTCATCACTCAACAACCACTCCTCTTTCTCTTCTTCTACTTCGAATCATCTACTACCTCCTCTAGATCCTATCACCTCCTTCATGTCAGCCTCAGTAGTCGATGCAGCAGAGAACGAAGACTCTTGTCCAATCTGCCTCGAACTTCTATCACTTCGTTTAGCTGGAGAGAAACCTCATGTAGTTCCAGTGTGTGGCCATCGACTTCGTGAGCTTCCTAATCCCCCTCCTCACGCGTTCTCTTTCGCTGATTGGAGTTAGCTGTCACAGATCATTCATGTTTTGAAGCAGTTTATGGAGACGTGAACAGAGCAAAGAGTAAATCGAGCGGTTCTTTGGGACTGTGCGGCGTATGTCGAAGGGATATGAAGATTGGAGACGGTGGAGAAGGACCAGGAAAGGGCAATAGTAAGTTCAAACTCTTTCGAAATGCGACAGTCTTGCGAAAGGGACGAAAGTTGACCTCGATTCGGCTTAATCTGTAGAATTTGCCAAACTGAGTGGCCTTCCAGCTCTCACAAATGAAGGTCCAGCTTCTTTCAAGATGCGTTCTCGTTCGCGAGGTACTCTCGAATCGAATCCCGGCCAAGAAGACGACGAACTCGTCGAACTCCCTCCTCCCGGCTCTCTCGCCAACCTTCACCCTCCTTCGCACCTCAACCGACAGAGTCAAAGTAGTGGCACCTCGAGTACGTTGACGATGAACTATCGAAGAGGGAGTGGAGAAACGTACAATGGAGGAGGAGGAGGAAGTACAGTCAGCGGAGGAAGCAACAGAAGTTCAGGACACAGTACGGCGACGTATTGGGACATCGTCAAGCCGGTTGTGACTGTACGAGCAGAACACCCTAGCGTCGAAAGGAGTCTCGATAGGGATAAGAAGCAATATTTGACTTGCATGGTTTCAGTCGAAATGCCCAGTCGCTGGCCTACCGCTCCTCCCTTGCTCGACAACTCTCCCTTCGACGACCCGAACAGTCCCGTATCCTCTCTCCCTCCTCCCTCGACATCATCGAATCTCGCACGTTCAAACTCGTCTCTTCGTTCCGCACCTCGTTCCGCTTCTCCTACTCCCTCTTCGACTTATTCCGCCTACGCTTTCGGCTCGACGAATCCAACGAGCTCGACACAACTTATGAGCGTCGTTGACGACCTCCAGAAACGGATGGCAGATTGGAAAGGTCACTCACTTGGCGAATTTGGTGGTCTCAAACTTTACGATTACATCAATGTTCGAAAGGAAACCGCTAGTCGCGAGTTCCTCGTTTACGTGAGTCATTCTCTCCTATTCCATGCAGATGTCGAAACTGACTTTGCTTGATCTGAACAGCTCTTCGAAGAAGCGATTCTGTGCGTCGCTGACGACAAGCGAAAAGGTCTCGGAAAGCTCGCCTCCGCCATGACTGGAAACTCCGACAAGCTACGACTCAAAGGTAGAGTCTACGTACGGCATATCCGCAGCGTCGTCGACACCTCGAAGGATGGCGATCTGTCCCTAACTATCACGATGAGCGACGATGCTGTCGCTGAATTCATCATGCTCTTCAAGGAACGGACAAGCCTGGAAGTATGGAGATCGCAAATTGAACACCTCGTCGCTGGTCACTCCCTTCCACCTCCACCACCGCCTCCCGCTGCGACAGGTCGGAAATTCTCGACTCCAGGAGAATCGACAGTCAGCGAATCGAGTTCTATTCCTTCCCTCGGTCAATCTTCGGGCGGCTTCAGCGGCTACACCAGAACGACAAGCTCGAGTCTCGCCCCTCTCTCAGCGGTCATTCAGGAGGAGGAATGCGACCAATTCGGTCAATTCGCTCAAGAGAGTCGTCAAAATCAACCTGGATACGCCTCTTCTCTCGCCCACTCTCCCACTTCTCGCTCTATCCCTCTTCCACCGACTCCGAATCAATCTCTCGGTCCCCGCCAATTCACTCCACTTGACCTCATGCTCATCCTCTCCGTTCCCGCTTCTGGACCTACCTCTCTCAAGATCGGAATTCTTCGTAACTCGCTCGAATTCCTCCTCGCTCACGTAGGTCCTCGTACTCGGATCAGTATCGTCACCTACACGGCAGGAGAAGGGAGTCGAGGAATTCTTCGCAAAACACCATTCATCGCGGTTGGAAAGGCTGATGGCAAAACGAGACTCGAGAAGGCAGTGAGTGAGATCGGAGCTGAGGGGCAAGAGTCGACAGCGATGATCGATCACCAGGAGGAACGAGTCAACGTCGTCACTGCTTGTAATTTGGCTCTCGACATCGTTTTACAACGAAAGACCAAATCTGCTCTCACGGGAATGATCTTGCTCAACGATGGAAGGGATGGAGCTCAGAAGCAACAGATGGATTTGGTCATGGCCAGAGCCGAGGCTGCAAAGTGAGTCTCCCCTGCTCGCCTAGTTTCATCGCAATCTTGCTGATTACTTTCTGGTTCCTCTTCACAGTGTTCCGATTCACACCCTCGGTTACGGCAAATCTCACGATCCCTCGTCTCTCTGGCTTCTCTCGAATCACACTGGAGGATCCTACACGTTTGTCAAAGATTTCTGTAGGTCGCTCGCACGTCAAAGTTTACTCGCTTTTGGCTGACTTTCACTCTCTGCAGACGATCTCCGTGACGCTCTCGCCGGTTGCGTTGGAGGTATTCTATCGATCGCTGCGTCAAACGTTCGACTGCATATCAACGTTCCTGAGAAACGCTGGTTCAAGATTCGCAAGGTTTCGGGAACTCCTGGAGCGATCGTTTCTCGTACCGGAGCCGACGTCGACGTCGAGATTGGAGAATTACGCTTCGGCGAACGGAAAGATCTCATCGTCGAAGTCGAACTCTCCCTCTCAGGCTATGGCGACGGTAACTCGAGAGGAGGTCGAGAACAGTCGGAACCGCAAGAATTCTCAGCTACAGACGCTTTCTTCCTCGCAAAGGCTGGTATCAACCCTTCGGCACTCGACGAATACAACTCGAACAACCTTTACGACGATGAATACGATTCGATGCCAGATGAAGTTCCTTTGTTCGAGGTAAGTAGCGGTTTCATTCCTCCGAACAAGAGCTGACTCTCGTCCTCCCAAACAACAGGTCAACGCCGCTTATCGCGATCCCGCTGCCGGCAAGAGTATCTCACGGCTCAATCAAACTCCTTGTCTCCTCACCATCACCGTCAACCCTCCTTCCTCCGCTCCTCGTCAACAACAAACTCCAGCTTCCGCTCCCGAGATCGTTCGTCGACGTATGGAACTCCTCGTGAGTGACATGTTGTCACGAGCTCTCCTCCTCATGACTCGAAGAAACGATTCTCAAGCGGCTCGACTCCTCGAAGAAACGAAACGAATCATTACTACTATCTCGAGCACCCTCGTCGTCCCGCCCACTTCCCGTCTACCGAGTGCAGCAGGAGGTAGCATCATCCGTCGTTCGACTTCTTACCTTTCCGCTACGGCTCAAACTCAGAAAACCCTTGCCGCCCTCGCTCAAGATGTCGATGCCGTTCACGAATCTTGTCTCGACCGAGCACTGTTCGAAAGCAACTCTCGTTATCAAGCAGCTCAGCAAGCCGTCGTACTTCGAGATCAAAGGGCATGGACGTCGAAGTCGTCAACGGAAAGGTTATTCTGGTTGGCAGATAACAGTTTATGGATGGTTTCAAAAAGTCAACAATGGCTGAGTTGCTAGGGTCTCCCTCCCTTGTTCTCCCTTCGTCTTTCATTTACAGCAACACTCTTTTTCACTTGATTTATCGACTATTATGTATTGTCCTTTCTCTCGCACCCATCGCTCAGACACGCAACTATTACCCCTTCATTGTCTTCACTCTCTTTCCAACACTCTCTCGCTGGCTAGCTTCCCTCTTGTAGATAATCGAAATCGACCTCGGATTACTCTGCCTTTCCATCTTATTCAGTGCTACAACAATCGGAGAGGATGCGAGTTTTGCGATGCATATGCGAGGACTGTCAACGAAAGAGGCGAGTGGAAGGAGATGAACGGGGTACATGATAGAGCGAAGGACTAGGAAACTCTGTGAAATGTATTTCTCAGCCATCCAGGATTTGGCCAGATCTGTGGTGGCAGTACTTGATCAGCGCATTGTTCTCATTGAGCTGAGATCAGAAGGGCGTTCACCTTGGCCAGGACCCTCCCTCTCACCATCGCAATCGGAACCGGACCATAATCTCTTGAATCTGTCGAATTACTCGTGTTGTCTCCAGCTAGCCACACATGTCCCTGAGGCACTTTACACCATTCTTCTACCCTCCCTCTCTCTCCAGATGGATCAACGCAAACGGTATCTCCTGGTAGACCGATGATTCGTTTGAGAACTTGATGCGAAGGGTCGAGAGGAGAGACTGCGGTTACTAAGTTACCGCGATCGAGTGGTGTGAGTCGGAGGGAGAGGGAGGAGTGTAGTACGAAAGTGCCCGAGTGAGGTAGAGTTGGATACATTGATGCGCCGGTACACTTGCGACGAAAGAAGCGAAAGCATTTATCAGCTCACGCGACCCATCTATTGAGGCAGAAAGAGATGAGAGCTCACAGGTCTGACTTCAGCTATATATTCGTTGAATAGGTGTACTCCACACAGGACCTAGTCGATGAGGAGAAGCAGAATAGATGTTTAGCGATCAAGATTTGAGAGTGAGAAGAAGAGAAAGAGATTCACCTTCATGAGGTTGACGACATATCTCCCAGTTTGCTTTATCCTGGATGGAGCTGCTACCGACATTCTCTCCAGTTCATGAGAGATTGGTTGAGTGAAACGAGAAATCGAATGACTTGTTACCTTACCATTCACTACGACTCCGTATGAGAATGATATGATCACAGATATACGACAAGAGCTTACGACTGCTCTCGCACCAGTCTGCCCTCGATTTACCAAGAAGAAACTCGCTTCCCTCGCTTTTGAACTCGTTGGAATCGTTCTCGGCTTACGGTAAGCTCCTAGGAGCCTGAAAGTACGTTGACTGTGCTGATATCACTCTCTCTTCTGAACAGCACAGCGACTTTGATCGACTCTCTCCTCTTGTCAGAGCTAGAAGCTGCTATTCTCGCACGAGTTTTGACCAAAGTGCGCTTCTTTCACGATCACTCAGACTCGAGACTCACTGACTAGTTCTCCTATCAGGTCAAGGACTCACTCTTTGTTCTACATGAGCCGGTCTCAGGTCAAACATTCGTCGTTAACCGGGATCTGCTCGAAAGTCGCGCCTCGAAAAGAACATTGTTCGTTGATGTCGGACGGCGCGAGCCTGCTCTGGTCAGTCCGGTCATTATAGCTTCGTTGTATTCACTTAGAGCGCATGATACTGACGGATAGCGCTGTATAGCTCGAGGGGAAGCCCGAATCGTTCACTTTCCTTCTCGACCAAATTTGTTCACCCTCACCTTCGTCGTCCTTCCTTACCCTCACTTTGCCCAATCGAGATCGGCCTCAAGATCTCATCTCTCTCATTGGCTACCTGCTCGACTACACAGTATCATACTGCCTCGGCGACTCGGAGGACGGGAGGAACTGTTTAGGAGGAATCGAGTTGACTTTGATCGAGGCTATCCTGGTTGACGAGTGCGGAGAGAGGTGCGTCGCTGTTATGGACTCGGTCGTTCTCATCGCAAGGAGCTGATCGAACCTAAAGTCGCATGCACAGACATCGATTACTCTCTTTCTCTTATCCTACGGTACTCGCATCGTCAATCGAACTTCTCTCGCCGTCCTCGCAGTGTCAGGCTATAGAGAATATGCTGAGTCGGAGATTCAAGGAGGCTGAGCGGAAGAATCGATTGGAAGGGATTAGAGTGGAAGTCACCAGTAGAAATGTTGTTTTGAATCAAGTCGCGCTCTAGATCCTTCATCCTCTCCTTCGCGCTGCTGTGCGCGACAGAGAGAACCCAAATATATCTGTCCGACTATAATAGCAACATCAAAGGGTACGAGAACAACTTGAACCAAACGACGAATCCCTCTCAAACCTCTGCGACTTTCTTCACCTCCATCCTAGTCTTGACTGACATCTCCCACCCTTCAATCCCTCTCACATCATACCATCCTTCTCCATCCATCTTTTCCAGTTCGATCAGGTTCTTGCCGAGTAGCTTCATAATCGCTTCCAGAGGGAGTGCGGTCAACGTTGGGAGGTGGAGTCGTACGAGAAGCGAGGACTTGTGTGTAGGCGGTGAAAGATCTTCTGTATGGAACTTTAGGTCGCTCGGTGTGAGCTTTACCCGAATCAGATGAAGAGAGAAGAAAAAGAGTAGACTTACTTTCGTCGCTCCTTCGCCAGTTTGTTCTCCGACGAACCAACTCTCAAAGCATTTCTTCACTACCTCTTCACTCCATTCCGTCTCTCTTGCCCGATCATCCTCCTCTTCCTCCTCTCTGACACTCATGACGCCCTCTGCTTGATAAGTTTTCTGATCGACCTGAAAATTGGCTTTTCTCGAATTCAACCCGGAGATGTTTTGGGACGAGAGAGCCATCATGTGGGAGGAGAAGAGGAGGGTATGCTTGTATGTGAAAGGAGTCGGCGATTGAGCATGTGGATGCCGGAGGAAAGGTATTTCAAGTTTCGCTTCGCTGCGAAATCACGAACATCAACAAACTACTCTGCTTCCGCGCTCGAAGGGAGAGTAGTGATTGTGTGAACCCACTAGAATGTCTTTCTACCCGGTCCAAACCCTACACCAGTCGAGATCTGTTCTCCAACTTGCACGAACGCCCAATTCTTCCCCTCTCCAGCACTTGGTACGTTGCCCAATCCAGCTTGTTCTAGTTCTTCCTTGTTGAGGAAGATGGGAGCTCCATCGCCCCAGATTGAAGGGAGAAGGATCGTGACTAGTGGGGAAGGAAGAGAAATTGGAATCAACGTGACATCGTATCGTCCTGTGATATAGGGAGCTAAGAGTGAGGCTAGCATGCTGAATTCGAGTGAGAAAGCGTTCTCGAAGCGGAATGGAGAGTGAAGAGGTGAAGAGGAGAGAGAGGTTTTCATTCAACTCCTCGCAATTCGCTCATCGCAACAAAAAGTGATTCACTCTCAGTCCAGATCGAAATGCAACAGAGGCAGATAGAAAGTAGGATAGAATGTAGTATTGCTTTCATCATCGTCAAGCAGAACAAACTACATAATTGAAAGTAATTTGTATCGAGTACCGCCTTCCCCTTCGAATGCTTTCGCAAGCGGTCAACAAGGGGACAGATCTAGCTAGTAAGGCCTTCACGTGGATACTCGGCAACTCTGCAAAACGAGAAGAAGCGAGTTTATAACTCCCAACTACTCATCTACAGCGCTGGTTCATTATACCCCTCCTTTCCCGTTAGTCCGTCCAATGATTGGGATGGCAAACATGAATATAGAGGGGAGAGTTTTCTGATCGTGTCGAGAGTCTTCGGATTGCTGAGGGAGGGAAAAAAAGTCGAAGACTTGAAATTGGCGTGGAACGAAACGCTGCTTGAAGACTGTGCATATGATCCAGATTAACTAGCTGTTCAATAGGAGGGCAAAGGGAGGTACTTACGAGAAGCGGAGCTGGAATCTAACTTTTTTTCGCTGAGCGTTTCAAGCAGCAATGAAAAGCGAAACCAACAACCCACGAAGGGCGAGTGACTACAGTAGAGTCATAGTGAGGAGCTGGCTTGGTTCAATTGAGAATGTGAAAGGTTGACGGGAAAAGTGATGTGAAGGGAAGAGAGAAGCAAGTCCTCCAAAAAAATTCTCAAGTCGAGTTTCCATCGCAACAAACAACAATCCTATTCTTCTCGAATTCTGCTTACTTTGAGCGTCGTAACTCGCCTCGGATAGTTTAACACTCCAGGAAAAATCGCTTAGAGCAATCCGAATCGCTCGCCTTGCACAGTTCCTTCAAGCATTCGTGTTGGCTCCTCTCGTTGATAGCGAGCCTCCTCTGTGTAGACGCAGACTCTTCAAACGACGAGCTACGTGTCACAGCGAGTAGGAGGGCGCTTCGTCAAAGTTTTGGATCGTTCGCGCGGCATTCAAAGTCATCGAGCGACATCTCGTCGAGTACTTTGCAACTTTCCAGCGTGAACTTGTCGGTACCGTATCTCTGATTCTCCTTCGGCTTGCCTCGTGTAGGTCACGTTTCGAGAACTGGGAGAGAACCGTCAAAAAACCAGAGTTTCTGACCTGTTTTGCCCATTTCTGCCCATTTCTGCCCTTTTCTCTCAGTTTCTTTGTCAGTTCCTGGGATTTCGACCTCGAACCGCTCGGCAATAGTCTCGCTATACTCTCTCTTCGATACTGCAGTAGGGAGAGCGGGCAGAAGCGACGGCGTGAGCTCGAATCCGTGAAGATTTTCGAAAGAGAGAGATCTTGTCTTCGAATCTTCGTCTCTTCAGGCTTACACGCATAGTCGATTCCACCGTCATAGCTAGATATACTCTCTTTTCTCCGTGACCTGCGGACTCTCGATCGAGTCTTTGCCTGAAACCAGTAGAAATAGAATTGCTTCCCCATCCCGCTACACTGTGCTCTCTATCGCACCACCTAATGCCCAATCCACCTTAGTTCTTCTTTCCCTATATAACCGAACGATACGGAGCGAAGGGCGGAGAGAGGGAGGGAGCAGGTCGATCAGTCTTCAGTCAGAACCGATTCGAGGAAAGAGGAAGCGAGAAACTTACGAGAGCCATCTTGTAAACACCTTGAGTGATACCGAGTACTCCAACACCGAATACAGTCAAGAAAGCACCTGTTATTTCGCTCCTCTCGGGAATCAGGAATCTGCAACTGATCAAGATTCTTAAAGAGAGCGGAACGCACCCATGTAGAGACGCGATCTAGGCATCTTCTGGAACACAGCTCGCTGATCCGCCTAGACGCACAAACGAGTCATTGTCAGTCTGTGTAGTCGATTGATGAGACGGGGTGAGAAGAAGGAAAGGGAGGTTTACTTGGAATCGCTTCTGTTGTTCGAGAATAGTGTTGGGTCGGTTAACTAGTGCGTCGAGCATCTTGTAGGATTCGCGGGGGGGTTTGAGAGCGTAGGCGAGGAGAGGAGAGACGAAAGCGTCGGGGAAAATCGTTATTTTTCCCACTTCGTAACAAGTCACTTAGAGAGAGGTTTGACTGATTTGGTCAACGTATGAATCGATATCGAGTCTGCTAATAGACGCTGCTCCGATCTCTCGTAGAGGTGTCTCGCGATTTTTGTCCACTTCGGACCACATTTGTGTGCAATTTGTTCTCCTCTCTCCTTCCATTGACTCATTCATTTGACTCTCACCACACCGCGTGGACGAGATTGCTGCTTGCTTCCGCCCTCGCTCTTTCCCTTTCCTCTTGCAGCTCTCCTCGCTCTTCCTCTCGACTCTCTATCAACACTCTCGACCTCTCTTCGCCTCGAAACCTATATCAGCTCGCAAGATGACATACACTACTCTACTCGGCAAGAACGGAGACGAGATCTACAAGCGATGCTTGGACATTCGAATCGCAATTTTCGTGGATGAGCAGAAATTTACGATGGAGGATGAACTTGACGAGTACGCTCACCCTACTCCCCAGTAGCTCTACTCACCGATTGAGTCACTGACGCGCCTTGCCTTGTCGTACAGGAAAGACGAAGCATCAGATCATTTGTTGTTGGTTGCGAAACTCGAAGATGGAACAACCGAAGACGTTGGTACTATTCGCTGGTGCGCTCCGCTCTCCTCCTTATCCCAAGACCTCGCTGATGTTGAGTTCCTCCAGGTGGCCGAAGCCCGACCTACCAGCAGGCAAGATGGGACGAGTAGCAGTCTTGAAGAAGTATCGAGGAACTGGAGTTGGAAGAGTTCTGATCGAGGTTCTGGAAGAGCATTTAAGGGAACGAAAGGGGAGAGCTGGGGAGGCTATGAAAGGGTTGAAAACGGTTCAAAGTATAGCTCATAGCCAGGCTTACGCTCAGGGTTTCTACGAGAGGGTGAGCTCGCACTTATCCTTTCATCTGATTCGAGTGGTGGCGACTGATGCAAATGATCGGATGATGATGTAGAGTGGCTATGTTCGAGAAGGAGATCTGTTCCTAGAGGTAAGCAGTCGAAGCTTTCGTTGCTCGGATATCGTTCGAATCGCAAAACTCACCTCTCTCTCCACTTGACTCATACAGGACGGGGCCGATCACGTCAAGATGGTCAAGGAGATCACTCTTTGCGAAGAATAGAAGATTATAGACGCGTAGAAGCGAAGAGTGTCGCTCGATATTTTGGGCTTGACAAAATACTCTCACTTATTTGAATAGAAGCGCGACGAAAGGAACGCTATGTACAATATAAGATGTGATAATTGCAATATGCTGCGACAGAGAATTTGCGACGAGAGGTAGAGAACAGAATGCGCTATAAACAAGATTCGTAAAATATGGATATCTTCCTCGCTTTTCCTCTTTACGTCCCGAATTATACAGTCCTGAATCCATCCTTATCAGCTTCTCCTCCTTTATGACCGTTGTGGACGGCCGCTTTGTTTCCTCCACCGTTGTGACCGGTGTGACCTCCTCCGTTGTGGTGTTGTTCGTTCTTCGAAGGTTTTCCATTTTTCTTAGGTCCTCCAGGTCCAGGGTTCCTAACACGTTCGTTTCGGTTCGCGACACCGAACTTGTTAGGACCCTTCTTGCGATGGTAATGAGGTCTCCACGACTGCTGCTCGATGACAGGTTTCTCAGGGTACGAACCCTTGTCGATGTACTTGTCTTTCTCTTGTTGAGTCATCGTCCAGGGTGCGTGAATGTTGTCCGCGGGTACCTTGTCGAGTTGAGGTAACCAAGTGCGAACGTAGGAACCGTCGGGTTGGTAATCGCGAGATTGCTTGACGCAGTTGAACTGACGCGCAGCTCGAGGATCGTTACCGACACCAGCAACGTAGGTCCAGTTACCGTAGTTCGACGAAGGCTGAAAGCGGGATGAGAGTCAGGCAAGGTAAAGAGGCAAGAAGGAGGAAGAGCTTACCTCGTGATCGAGGAGATGACTCTCGAAGAACTCGGCACCGACTCGCCAATCGATCTCAAGATCCTTGGTCAGGAACGAAGCAACGTTCTGACGACCTCGGTTTGACATGAAACTAGAGAAAGAGCGAAAACGAGGATCAGCTCAAAATTGCGATCGACGAGGAGAAACGTCGAAACTTACCCAGTCTCCTTGAGTTCAGCCATGTTGGCATCGATGAAAGGAATACCAGTTCTAGCTTCCATCCATCTCGTAGCTGGGTGATCGGGACCATCTTCCTTAGGATCCCAGTATTTCCACCAGTTTTCCTTGCTCGCGGCTTGCTTAGGATCCGTTACTGCTTCGAGACCTCCTATTAAGAAGATGTTGTTTCCGAATTTACTGCAAAAGTGAACGTGAAATATGAGCGATGAGTCGAAGAAGTTGAAGCAGAATGAGAGCGTACCGAGCGGTGTAGAAGAAGTAGTCTCGCCAGAGGAGTTCGAACTGAACCCAGTAAGTGTTTTGAGTCTGAGTGAACTGATCTTCGTGCTCGGCGAGGTATTGCATAACGAGACGAGGTGACACCATTCCGTGTGCGAGGAAAGGAGAAAGCTTCGTCGAGTACGAGTGACCGAGAAGTCCGTTTCGAGTTTCCTATGAAGCCACGAAGCGACGTCAGCACTCGTTGACATGAGAAGACATGGAGAAGCGAAAGCTAACCTTGTACTTTGCGACGGGAGGATTCTTTCCTTCCTTAAAGTACCATTCCAATCGTTCGATCGCACTCGTCTCTCCACCAGTGTAAGGGAAAGCAGTGTGCTTGTGAAGGGGAGGTTGATCGTTATCGTTGGCGGGCTTCGTGGCTTCGTTACTCTCTCGAAGAGGTTTAATGAGGTACGACACGATATCCTTGGGGTCGGTCGTCTCGTCGAACTTCTCACCGTAGCCAGTGTAAGGGCCGGATTCGAGCTTGGGGAACGGCTTGAACTTCTTCGGGGTAGGGAGACAGTCGCGACCGAGTACGGGAAGTCCTTCGATGCGTTTGCGGAATGGGGTAAAGACGTCAGGCGTTTCGGCGACCGGGAAAGGTAAGTCGTCGACGTGGACTGTAGAAATAGTCGAGATGAGTCGGAAGCGAATACCAGGGAAGAGGAAAGGGTGAGCGTACCGAGAGGAGCTTGATCGAAGAATTGCAACTTGACTTTTTGAGCAGCGAGAATCTTCTTCAACTTCTTCTCGATTGCCAACTCTTCGGAGTAGAACTGTCACAGTCACAAAAGAATGTCAATAAACGATCGTGTAAGGGGGTACCTCTCGCCGAACGAGCATAAAGATCGTTCTGCGATTTCGTCTCGAGGGGATCGACGAAGAAAAGGTGAAGAGACAAAGGAGAGCAGACTAACCTCTTTCTGGAAGTAGACATCCTTGACTTCGTCTCCATTGTCCTTGAGCTGTTTGACGATAGCCTCTACGACGTTCTCCAACTTTCCCCATCGAACGAGAAGGTCTGAACCGTGAGATCTCAAATTCTTCCTCAAATCGAACACTCCCTCGTTGATGAACCTATCACGAGAATCGTATCGTCGTCAGTAAGGTCTAGAGGTTCACGATGTAAAAACGATGCAAAGACCCTCCGATGCGAGACTCACCTTGCTCTAAAGGCTGACGTCCTCCAGAAACCGCATACTCTCGTCTTTGCTGCTGGTCCTTCACGAGTATAGCCGGGCAAGCCTGACAATTCGATGAACCTCTCATCGAAGACGTAGATGGGGAGGACGTGAGTTGAATCGGATTTTTGGTCGTGTGCGGTCGAAATCAGTACATTGTCGTGAACTCTGTCAATGGACCGATTCTAATGGGTCAGCAACGTGTTAGGAGGAGTACTAGGAGAGCTCTTAACTCACCGGAGATCAGCTCTGTGAAGAGTGATGGTGATCTTTCTAGCCATGAAATTTGTATGATGCTGTCTAAAGAAAACAGCCGAGTTTGGCTTGAAAGAGCGGAAGGCGGTCGTAGAACGAAGTAGACTAAACGTTGTAGCTACTCGTAGTCGAAACTGGATCGAAAGAAGGGTGGCGCGAGGACGACGGAAGGAAACCAAAAAGTTCGTCGAGATCGCACAAACTTTAGTGGTCACCCCTATTTACTTTCTATCGCGATCCCTCTCTTTGGGAAGACGGTACAAAATGGATGAAACGATAGATGTTATGTTTTCAGATGTTTTGTAATTCGCACTCGTTGAGGTGGACTCGTACTGTTTTTCTACTTTTGTGTGTGTTGAACCTGCCTCCTACGCTTTCCTACCAAGCTGTAACATCTCCCTCTGCCTCTCCAAACAGACTAGCCTTCGCCGGTTCGAATCCCTCTGCTCCTCCAGTATCCTTCTCTTCAACTAACGGTTCTCCTTCGTAAATCTCTGGCAACCTCGCATATAAGAATCGTAGGACGTGGTTGTTGATCTGTTCGAATTCGAGGAGGAACCCGTCGTGACCGTCTGGAGAGTCGATGACTACGAGTTCAGCTTCTCGCATAGAGGCGGCGAGTTCTCGTTGTTCAGTCAAAGTGAAGAGTCCATCGGTCGAAATTGCGATGACGAGAGCGCCGGCAGGGATCAGGGTGAGAGGGTGAGGAGAGCTCGGTCGATCGCGTCCGACATCGTGAGAATCCATTTTGCGAGTGAGGTGAATGTAGCAATTGGCATCGAATCGAGAAGTGAATTTGTCGCCTTGATATCGGAGGTAAGATTGAGCGCTGAAGATTGGTGGAGGTGACGGAGGAGGTAAGGGTTCTCCGGTGGAAGTGAGAGGGAGTGAGGAGGAGGAGGAAGCGGGAGGAGGTGAAACGGCTCGGGAAGACGGTCGATGTCCATCATTGTGAAACGCCTCTGCTCGTTCTGCCATCGTTCTCGGTAATCCAGTAGCATCCGTCATCTTCCCTCGACCGATTCCTCCTGTTCTAGGTTTCGCCGCTCTTCCTTCTCCATCCGAATCCACCTCCTTCCTTCCAAATCGACTTTCGAATGAATCCCTCGATCGATAAGTAAGTAAAGCTGCCATCCTCGCTGCCGCCAACCCTCTCCTAGGTCCTTCTCCGTTGTTTGCGTCGTACCATCCCGACTCGTAATCCGGATCAGAGTAGATGCTCTGTCTTTGCGCCTCTCCCCAAGAGATTCCCCATGCAGAGTGTCGCGCTGAAGTTGCGATAGGACAGATGTTTCGAACGTAACCTTGAGGTGTCGTCAATGGCCATTCGAGTACTGCCATCCCTCCCATCGATCCACCGATTACTGCTGCAACCGTGTTCACTCCGAGATGGTCGAGAAGTAGTTTGTGTAATCTGGGACAACGCATCCTCCTTGAGCACAAGCTCTTCTCTAGCATGATAGGAAGCGTTGACTCACCTCACATCGTCTCTGACCATAGTCGAAGGGAATTCAGGACCCCACCATTTCCCATCTTGACGATCTTGATTCTGAGTGACTGGCGAAGAAGTACCATAAGGCGATCCCATGACATTTGCGCAGAAGATAAAGTAGCGAGTAGGGTCGAACGAGCGAGTGCTACCCAGTAGAGGTCCCCACCTATTCCAAATCTGGGTCAATATTGCGAATTCGGGAGAAAGAGAAGTGGAACTTACCAATCTTCAACGTCGCTGCTTCCGGTCAAAGCGTGGCAGATGACCATCACATTGTCCTTACTGTGTAGAACAACCCTGGTCAGCAGCGACTAGAAGAGAGAGCGAAGAGTGGACTAACTTGGCGTTGAGTTTCCCCCAAGTCCTGAATCCGACTGAAACGTTCTTGAGTGTGACCCCGCTCTCCAAAGTGAACTCTGAGACTACTGCGATACTCTGAGAAGGGATCAATCGAGAAAAGCGGTTGTTGGCTGCTGAAGGAACGTTATCGGGACCATAGATTGTCACTGAATGGACAAGAGCGAGGAGTCAATTCGGTTACCTCTTGAGCTAAGGGAGGGGTGGAGAGCACACCTGTGGGCAGTTGACTGCTCATCTCGATGAATTTGAAGCTGCTGTAGTGATGTGTCAAGAGTCAACTCTCTCCAGAAATTTCTCATCGCAAGTTTCGGGCGGCTTCTCTATCTATCGCTCCGGGTCATGCTTCGTGAGGCTCGACCAGCTATAGAGACCGCTCTGATTGAGTTTGTGCAGCTCGAATCGAACCGGATGTCGTCCTTCGCAACCTCCCGCCTCTCTTCCCTCGCTTTGGTTCGTAGTCTGACATCGCACTCCGAGATACGCTAAGCCTCTCGAATAGCTTCGGAAAGGTCTCTGCAGCCATGGCGATTCATTTTCGTCACATACCTTGAGCAGGAGGTGTTTCCCTTTCTGCAGAGATCCCCTTTCTTTTGGCTTTCCTGCATTCTACTTTTTTCGCTCTTGATCCCACCTTGAACCTCTAGAGCAACTATACAGGACGTAGGTATGCGTCCTTCAGCGTCTGACCTCTTGGTGAGTCCCTTTGATCCTCCTCCTCTCGCATTGTTTCCCTTTCTCCCCTCTTCTCTTCTCGAGACGCGTATCCTGACATTCCCTTTACCTCAGGCTTATCAACTCGAGAAAGCATCTACATCAACTCCCAAGAGCAGTAACAATTCGCGACCTCCTCCCTTGACGGCTCCCCCTTCTTCCTCCTTCTCTCTCGCAAGCCCCTCTTCCTACGCTTCTTCCGCTTCTCCCGCTACTCCCGCCACACCTTGGAGCGACAATACACCACTCATACATCAAGCATCGCAAGAGAAGTTGGGAACAGGACTTGGGTTTCGAGATATGGCGACGAACAGCTCTCTTCCGAGCGGGAAATTGCAGGGGAGAGGTGGTGTCAGTAAAGCGAGGGTAGTTGATTCGGAGGAAGGAACAGATGAGGATCTCGAGGACGAGTTGCACGATTTCGGATACGGCTCGAGGGTGAAAAGAAAGGAGAAGAAGGAGAGTTTACTCGGTATGTCCTCGTTTCCAAGTACTGCATCCCGTCCTGTCCTTGATTCGGTACACACACAGATATGCTCAACTCTGAACCACCCTCGTGGATGGTCGAGCCGGAGCCAGTACCAGTTTCGATCCCAACAAGACGAGGTTCGACTCTTCCCCGAAAACTTCGCAACAAATTCAGCTCGACTCCTTCCGACGTCGACCTTCATGCCGGTTTCACTACTCTACAACGAGGCGGATCGAAGAATAAGAAGGAGAATCAAGGTTCTCTTCGTGCAAGTCGATCAGCTTCAAACCTCCTCAACAGCTTCAGAACTCGCACAAACACTTTCGCATCTCGTATGTCTGGAAACCGAAGTCGGGAAGATCTCAACGGTTCGATCGACCTCAAAGCAGACTCGGTACACTCCAAGAAACCCTCGACCGCTTTCGACGATAATGAATTCGAAAGACTCGTCAACTCGCCGGAGTCGACCCCTCCCCGCCGACTTACCGCAAAGGAAGCATCATCGAACTTGACGGGCTCGACTCGAGATCTTGCCGACTTTCTTCGGTCGAGCAAACCCACATTCGCAACTTCGAAATCATCCTTGAGTCTCGCCGATACCGAATCATCCATACTTACTGGATCGACGAACGCTCGATCGACCGGTTCAGCAGACAATGGTGGAGGAGCGAATCATGGCCAGAACGCGTCGATCGTACGGGCAGCAATGGTGAAACTAGGAGGAGCGGGTCGTCGAGCTAGTATCGGAAGTTCAACGAGTTTCTCAAACCTCGTCTCTCGACGTCCGGCAACTTCGAGCGGAATCCCTCGACTCTCTCCCACTTCGAATCGGTTCAAGAACTCTCGTCCTTCGACTGGTCAGACGGTCGCTTCTGATGAATCGCTGTACGATCCTCAAAACAAGGAAACCATTCAAGTCGACGATTCTTTGATGAGAGGAATGTTTGGAAAGGATCGAGAGGAACGGAAAGAGACGTTGAGAGGGTCTGCATTGGGCGTGTATGAGTTTGTCGAATTGGATGAGAGGGAGTCTGGAGGGAAATCACCAGAATTGCACAGACTCGGAAGTTTGACCAAGTCGAAGTCGATGGGAAACGTTTCGACAGCTAGAAGGATCTCGGTTGTTCCGTCTGATTTATACTCTTCAGCTCTATCGTGAGTCGTCTTTTCGGCTTGTCTGTTATTATGACGAGTCACTGAGCCTCGAGTTTACAGTTCCGCAAGCAGAATCACTTCACCTCGTCGCAAACCTGTTCCCCTCGTCTCGCAAGTCTCCGATCCTGGACCTTGGTCAAGATCGCCTACATCGCCTGTTCGTAGCTCAGCTATCCCAAAACTTGTTTCGCTTCAAGAACGAGACGACACTTCGCCGATCGCGGTCGGTGAGAGTCCTGTCAAAGGCTCGACCTCTTTCCGTGCTGGACGCCTCCCATCGTCTCCTTTCTCCTCTCTCGTCCCAACCGCCGATGTTCTCACTCCGACGACTCGCTACGAGATGTATTCAACTCCTCTCACTCCTACAACTCCCGCTGGTCCCGTTCGCTCAAACACCGCTCCCTCTTACACCTCATCCAGCAGAAGACTCTCCCTCTCGACCATCTCAGTTCGAGCTCCTCGTTCTCGCGAAACGAGTTCCGATACAAGTTATCGCTCAGAGCGTCCCACGTCTCCTCCTCCCGACTTACCCCTTCCCGCTACTCCCTCTCGGCCTTCATCCGTCACTTCATCACGCAAAGAGTCCTTCCGACCCCGATCGATCATGTTGCAACCGACAGAACCCTCAGCGAAACGACTTTCGATGATCCAAGTTTCCGACGTCTCCCCGATCCTCGAGATCAATAATCCTCTTCCTCCGGCCAATGACTCACCCTTGGACCCTCCTTTGTCCGCTGTTATGACCCCTCGACCCGATCAAAAGAGTCCTGAGCTCAACATCGACCATCCTCTCATCGCCGCTCTCGAATCCCTTCGTCTTTGCATGTCACAAACTGCTACTCTGCCCCTCGATCTCGCGAGCTTAGTCAAGTCACGGGAAGAGTACACGAAGGACGATACGCGATCCAATGAGGCGCTCGCTCAACTTGTGCCGACTTTACGAGGGATGCAACAAAGCATGGAGTATGGGTCAAAGCTATTAGGCGCCATCCTCGATCGTCTCGAAGGAAAACGTGGAGTCACTTCGGATGATGCTACCGCAGACGATGCCGAGGCAAGGAGAGTAGTTGGTGCTTTACTCGGGGAGGAGGCGGAAGAAACCTGGGAATCTGCGACTGGCAGCGCTCGCGGTGGACGTTCTCGCGAAGTCAGCTCCTCGAACCAAGTCAGCGGGTCGCAGTGGACAGCGGAGGAAGGAGGAAAGGAGGAAGACTTCAACGACGAAGATTCGCTCATTTTCAACATCGAAGCGCCTTGAGCTCCGTCGATGTATTCTTGATACCCCTTTACTCGTTCTTGCGTCGTCAGATACCCAGCCGTTCTCAGATATAGGATTCCCTTTCCCTCTTTTGTTCTTTACCCGATGTCTTTCGCATTTCACCTTATGTCGCTCGCAAAGAAGTCAAAAGTTGCAAGACTTCGTCGAACGAGTCGATGTCGATCTGAACGATGCAGGAGATGTCAAAACTTTCAAGACGATCTCTCCTTTCAATCGGTTCAAAATGACGCTCCAATTTCGATTTTGACCTTCGAGAATTCAAGCCGATTTCGCATCTTTCTCTCTTCTTCCTTCACTTCAGATCGCTTCGTCAACTACAATGGCACCTACAGGCATCAAACAGAAGAAGCGTGTACTCGTGATCGGAGCTGGATCAGCAGGAATGGCTTGCGCCGATCAACTCAGCCTGAAAAGGGATTTATTCGATGTTACGCTGGTTGACGCAGTGGGTTACTGTGGAGGGCAAGCTTTTAGTATCCCTATTAATGAGGATAGGCAAGCGCGTTCACTACTACAGCCGTTCGTTCGACATCGTTGATTTAGGGATTAAACAGGTATAACGTCGGATGGTTGAATCAAGGAGTTCAAGGAGGATCGCACATTTACCACCACACCTTCCACATGTTCTCGAAGCAGGGAGTGCAAGCTGAGCCGTACGTTGACCTGTTCCCTTCGTTTTGACCCCGATCTTCGGAAAACTCATAAAAACTCTCGCATCGCTCCCAGAGTCGAACTCGAAGTCTCTTTCGGTAAAGGAGAATACTTCTGGACCAACTCGTTCCCTACGAAACTCGTCGAGAAGCACGCAAAGGAGATCAAACGATTCAAGTGGGCCGTCAAAGTCATGAGATGGTTCGAAGTTTTCTTCGCTGTGATCCCGATTAAAGTCAGTTTGAAGATGTTCTTGTTCTCCGACGAGTTCATCGAACGTATGATCTACCCTTCGTGAGTCTCTCTCTCTCTCTATGGATCGTCAAAGCGAACGAATCTGACATCGTTTCGGTCGATCGCAGACTCGCACTCTTCCTTGGAACTGGTAATGCTACCCCCGATCTACCCACTGTCATGCTCGAACGTCTCTACACTTCGCCAACCTACGGAATGTGGTACCCAGTCGACGAGAAATCGCTCTCTTCGAATCTTCCTCCCATGGTCGTTTTCCCCGAAATGTCCGATTTCTATACGAAATGGCAGAAGGATCTCGAATCACGAGGAGTCAACGTTCGACTCAATACTGAAGTGACTTCGATCATTGAACGTTCGGCGAAAGGAGGAGTTCGATTGACTACTCGAGCGAGAAGACCGGAAAAAGATGGACACAACCAGAACGACCGCGATCAAGATATTCCAGAGAAGGAGGAACACTATGACGAGATCGTATTCTGCTGCCTCGCAGATACGGCGCAGCGGTTATTAGGGAAGCAGGCGAGATGGATCGAGAAGAAGGTGTTGGGAGCTACGAAATGGTCAGATGATGTTACGGTTACTCATACCGACACGGATTACATGAAGAAGTGGTACGAGAACTTCTACACCCCCGATTTGTCGGTCAACAAGCTTGGAGATCGAGATGAATCGGAGCGAGTCGAGAAAGCGAAGAAAGGTTTCCAACCGTACGTCTTCCTTTCCTCTGTCTTCGAGCTCTTTGGTGTCCGCAGCTCACCCCTCTGTTCATTATAGGATGTACTACATCAAGCAGAATCCTGGAGATTCCCGCAAGCTCGAGGTAAGTTTACATTTCTCTCCGAAACTTCGCTTTCTTCTCCAGTTCTGACTTCTCCCTTTATCTCACCAGATGTCCTTTGACTGCACGAATTTCCAAGCCCAACTCAAAGACCAGGGTCTGCCTTTCGACGATCACATTTTCCAAGTAAGTCATCCCTCGTCGTCCGTCGTCGAACTCCCCTTTTTCTTGTTTCGCGAGACTAACTTTCACTCCACTCGTCTCGCAGAGTATCTTCCTCAACACGAAGCACAAGAAGTTCTGGTCAAAGGATGAGATCAATCCCGACAAGATCATTCGAGTAGATTGGTGGCATCAAGTGAGTTTTTCGAATTGCTACTTCCCCCTTTACCTTTCCTACTTGCGCTGATAGCCCTTTTTCACTTCCTCTAGCTCTGTCACGGTGCTTACCATTACATCAAGGTTGTACCCTGGGTTTCATTCCTCCACTCCAAGAAGACCCAGTAAGCTTCCCAAACTTCCTCAAAGTCTCCCAATCCTAACTAACTCATCCCTTCTTTTCTTTTCCTAGCACGCACTACTGCGGTTCATGGACCCTAGTGAACGCTCATGAAGTAGGAATCATTTCTGGGCTCGCGGCGGCGTATTCCTTAGGAGCAGGTTACCCAGAAGAATTGGTAGACGACGATTTCGCCGTTTTGTGCTTCAGGAGTTATTTGGCTTTGAGTCATAGGAAATGGTTCAAGAGGGATCAGGGAGTTAAGAATAAGTAGGAGTAGATCGTTGGGAGAGTGGGAAGGGAGGAGTAGAGGGAGGAGGAGTTCTAGTCGTTTCGTTTCATCTTATATTTCTAGTTCTATCTGTCGCTAGCTTTAGCATTAATCCTGTACATAGCTTCTATACATCCTCATTCTAGCTCTGTTGTCGTTCGCTTCCTTTGTCTGAAACTATTCATTCAATCTATCGAGCTCTCTCATTCCCTCGAGCTTTGGTCGGCTTCGTTCGTGACAGCTTCGACAGCGGGAGAGAGCGCAAGGGTATACATGCAACAGAGTTCTATCGAAGAAGAGTTGTACGAAAGGGGAAAAGACAAAGGGGGTATCAGAGACGCATTTTCGTTCGAAAGCTTTGCGAAAAGGGGATCGTGAGAGGAGATGCGGAGGGATGCGAAGTGACGTCGTAGGTGAGAGTAGGAGATGCACAGAAACGGAGATTACAGGGGAACAAAACAAGTTGAGAGGGGAAAAATCGACCTAGGAGCGAACTTTGGAGAATTCAGTTGTCTACAATCTCAGGCTGCAAGATCTGAAAGACAAGTGGACTCACAGCTTTATACGACTCGCTTGACCTCGAAGAACCGTTTGAGGTAGAAGATTTGCCAACCGCAAACTGCAGCCAACATGATTGTTTGAACGATTGACCAGTATTTCACTCGATCATTCGTTGATTCCGCGGCTGTGAGCAAAATACCTCAGCCTATCAGTCACTTTCTCAATGGCAGATAGAGGGGAGAGAGCAAATGCTCACTATCACGATGTAATCTCTCCCTCACCACGATGTACTCTTGCTCATCTTTTACGTCCTCGAGCGCGGCGCTCAATGCCCTGATCTCCTTCTCGATAGGAGCGGTATGACCATCGTCCTCGACATACATGACACCATGGACGTTGAAGCTAACCGTCTTTCCCGTGACGGTTGACATTTCATTCGAGAAACAATAATTGTACCTCCCATCGGCTTCTGCGGTGAAGGAATAAGTTCCGGTATCTTTCTTGTGTTGCGAGTTCATCACTCTGTCGTTGGGTGGACCAGTCATGGTGAAATCGATATCCAAGTGACCTCCTCCCGCTACTTGATACGTTACTGTCATCTGGTGGAGAGGAAGTTGACGTGGTTAGCTAGATAGAACAAGACAGTATGAAGGAGGGTCGTACCTTGTCTTCTGAATGCAAGTCCTCGAAGAAGCATTCTTTAGTTCCCGCTTGCAAGTCGATAGTGTGGCATCTTGCGACGAGTGAGATGGAGAATAATGTTGTCAACACCAGTAGGCAGCTTGTCGATCTCATTCTAATGGTACTAAGTAGCTCTCGAAGTGAATAAGAGCGCGTTCGAGTAGTTTAGAGTGAGGTGGAGAGTAAAGAGCCAACTTCGCTAAGGAGTCCAACTCTCTCATCTCGACCAATCACTTCAACTTCCAAAATACTACCAGAATGAATTCTAGGAAATCAGCGAAAGCTATCCCATCCACTTTGAATCGATTCCTCAAGTCTCGAGCGTTATTGAAATCACCTCCTCCATCTTTCTATCCACTCGCTGCCAACCCTCCTCCACCCTCTCTAATCCGCTCATTTCCGACCAGAGATCAATCAGACCTCCCTTACAACTCTCCCAACCGTATCTCTTCCTCTCCGACTTCTTCCCAACTCTTGAACGAAGGAATTCGATCCAGTTCTTCTTCTTCTTCTTCGACTCCTCCAACTCAAGGAACTCGAAGGAAACCTCCCAGGAAGCAGAACACTCGTTATTCGAGACCTGAAGCTATCGTGTTCCCACAAGACAAGATCAGATCGAGGTTTTATCAGGATCATCCGTTCGAGGCTTACAGACCCATCAATCTCGTCGAAGCGGACAAAGTAACCGAAGCTAGTGGACCTCAAGGGAAAGAATGGACAGAATTGAGACAACGTACACTCAACCCTTCACCTGAAGAGTAAGTCTTTACTCCCCTTCTCCTGCCTCCTTTCACTTCTCACTCACACTCGCTCGTTCTTACTACCAGTTGCATCGATTTCATTCACAACCTAACGACCTCCCATTCCCTCCCTTACTCGCAAGCCTACACGCACGGTATCACTTCCTACCGCACCCTCCGATCAGAACATGAAACCTCTACCTTATCCGCCCGACTCGAATCCGAATCTCACGGTGCAACCTTCTTTGGTGAGATTGAGAAATCAGTTTTGGTCGAAGAGAAAGTGTTGGATCAATGGATCAACGCTAAAGAAATTCAAGACTCGTTTGCGGTGAGCGGGGGACCTGGCGCGGTTAGACAACAGAGTACGACGGTGGGAAGTAATCAGGGAGGAGGAGGTGGTGGTGTTTGGAGTCCGAGTGAGAGTAGACCGGCTCAGTTGGGAGGAGGCGCAGCGGGAGGGGAAGCGATCTTTACGGGTGGAGTCGAGTACTTGAAAGGGTTTGAGAAGAGGGGAGGTGCGACGGAGGGCGCAGTCAGGAGGGAGGATGGAGCGTTGGTTGGGAGTCAATAGATGTAGATCCTTAGAGATGGGACCAAGCACCGTGGTATTCAGGTGAAAAAGCGAAACTTTGAATCGCGCAACTATCTGTGGAAACCTTTGCGAAAACGAGTGACAGATTGCGAGCCTCCCTTCTCGAGCTACGAAGAGCTACGGTTCCGCTTGTATTCCTCGAGGAGTTGGCATGAATTTGTGTGGGATTGCGAAAAGTTCAAGTTGAGCAAAAATCGCATGTCGGGCTTCTCTCTTTCACTCAACTCGTTCTCATCCACCCGCCTCCTTTCAAGCGCTCTTACTTCTGATTGAAACTCTATCACTCAGTAGTCTCTAGCAATAAACCTCATCCAGCCACGCTCGTTCGAATCGGTTACAAGTGATGGCAGCTGAATACGACACCAAATCAGTCCTCCTTGACGTGAGTCCCGAGATTAGCTCACTACCAGTCATGCAGAACTCTCACTGATCAGTAGTTTTGCTCCTCTGGGTTCACAGTGGATGAAAGAGTGAGTAATCGCTCTCTCTCCACATTCTCGCTCCCTTTCTTTTGAACTGACTCTCTCTAACCTCTTCCCAGAGGAGAGAACAAGCATTGTTCAGAATGTCGACTTC
>Ga0308170_10000466_pt1 | contig 52053 bp, 52 predicted proteins | sample PhyBR2_2_FD_202136 | JGI IMG/M metagenome (GOLD analysis project Ga0308170, IMG submission 202136) | Phyllosphere microbial communities from UC Gill Tract Community Farm, Albany, California, United States - DLSLSB.R2 | ecosystem: Host-associated > Plants > Phyllosphere > Unclassified | place... | reverse complement strand
CGGGGGTCAGAAAATGGAAATTTCCTGACGCCCGGCCCGTAGGAGTCGGCTTGCTGGCGAAAGCGTCGTGTCAGCAAACGGAAATTTATCTGACCGAACCCGTTCGCCAGCAAGCCGGCTCCTACAGGTCGTGTGCCATGGCATGCACCGCGTGTTGTCCGAGCCAGCGTTGTTGCGCCAGGTGCGGCCATGCGAAGGTTGTGTTCCACCCCCAATGCGCGGCCTGACACACCATTCGTAGGAGCCGGCTTGCTGGCGAAAGCGTCGTGTCAGCAAACGGAAATTTATCTGACCGAACCCGTTCGCCAGCAAGCCGGCTCCTACAGGTTATGTGCCATGGCATGCACCGCGTGTTGTCTGCGCCAGCGCAGTTGCGGCAGGTTGCGGCCATGCAAAGGGATATGTTCCACCCTCAATGCAGCGCCTGACGCACCATCCGTAGGAGCCGGCTTGCTGGCGAAAGCGTCGTGTCAGCAAACGGAAATTCACCTGACCGAACCCGTTCGCCAGCAAGCCGGCTCCTACAGATTATGCGCCAGGGCATGCACCGCGTGTTTTCTGTTGCGGCAGGTTGCGGCCATGCAAAGGGATATGTTCCATTGCAATCAGATAAACGTAAACACCGCCTCGGCCGGCAAGCGTGATTTTGGCAGTTTGGCGTTGAAGTCGCTGTCGCTGCGATAGCCCAGGCTGACCACCACCAAGCTGGTAAAACCCTTGTCCCGCAAGCCCAGTTCTTCGTCGAGCTTTTTGAAGTCGAAGCCTTCCATGGGGGTGGCGTCCAGGCCCAGCGATGCGGCGCCCAGCAATAAAGTGCCCAGCGCCAGATAGGTCTGCTTCTCCATCCAGTGCTGCACGTCTTTCTGATCGTACTTATGCATGGTCACGTAGCCGCGCCGACTCTTGTCCTGACCGGCTTTGGCCTCGTCACTGGCAAAACGCCCGTCGAGTGCTTCCTGCGCCAGCAGCGCTTGCAGGTGCGACTCCGGCATTTCGGTGAGCGTGCACAGGACGATCAAGTGCGAGGCGTTGAGCATTTTCGCTTCGTTGTAGACAAATGCGCCTTCAGCGGACTTGGCCACACGCGCCTTGCCCTGCTCGTCAGAGGCAACGACAAAATGCCAGGGCTGTGAATTCACCGATGACGGGCTGTGACGCAGTTGATCGAGCAGCTCGTTGATCGTTTCCTGAGGGATCTTGCGTGAAGCGTCGAACGCTTTGGTGGTGTAGCGCGATTTTGCGAGGGCGGTCATCTGCATGATGGAGCTCCGAAGTTAAACGATGAGATCAGCGAGTGGGGGCTGGCGCGGCGTCGATCTTCACCCGCAGCAGGCTGTAAGGTTTCTCGCGCAGGTCCTTGCCGTCATGGAAGCCGGCCTGGCGCTGCAACTGGTTGGCAGTGAAATACAGATAGCCGTCCGGGCCCACCGACAAGGTGTCAGGCCACAGCACCCGGGGGTCGTGGACGATGGTCTGCCAGCTGCCGTCGGCAAGGCGTTTGCGGATGCCGTTATGCTCGTAGTCGCCGGCGTACACCGCGCCGTTGGCGTCCGCTTCCAGACCGTCGGAGGCGCCTTTTTCGCCGAGGTCTTTGACCGCAGCGCTCAGTTGCGCCTCGCTGACCTTTGCATCACGCAACAGAGCCGTCGGTACCGCGAACAAGTGGCGGCTGGAGAGTGGGCTGAAATACAGCGTCTTGCCGTCAGGCGACAGCGCGATGCCATCCGATGCCACGCCCAGTGTCTTCGGCTTGCCATCAGGACCTTTGCTGACAAGAGCAGCCTGACCTTCCACCACCGGCACGAACGTCGGGTCGACCGAGGTGGATTTTGCCCCGCTCAAGCGCCGGGTCGCTTTGCCGCTGGCGATGTCCATGACGATGATCGCGCCGGGGCCCGAGACCGATGAGTCGGTCACGTACACTGTGCCTTCCTTGCCGGTACGGAAATCAAAGCGCATGTCATTGACGTAGGTGCTCGGCAAGATGACGTTGGCCGGGAAGACCAGGGTCTTCACCACTTTGTCCGTGGCCAGGTCCACCGCCACCAGCTTGGCGCCGCCGGCCTTGGGCGCTGCGAAATTCGGCGCAGCGGTGTCCAGCAACCAGACGCGGCCCTGTCCGTCGGCAACCACACTCTGCACGCTGATCAGCCCCTTGGCCGGATCTTTAGGGTCCGCCTTGTTGAAGGACGCGTCGGGGTAAGCGACCACTTTGCCGTCGCGTATTTCACCGACGGTAAACGCCACGTCATCGCCCCACTGCGGGAAGTTGACGAAGATGCGCCCGGTCTCCGTGACCGTCACGCCCGTTGGCATCGCGTCATGGAAGGTAAACACCTGTTCCAGCTGACCGATGGTTTTCTCTGCCGGCGCGTTGGCGGGGAAGGGTGAAGCACTGGCGGCTACTGCAGCGGCCGAGCTGTTCTGGCTGATCAGAGCGACTGAAAGCGCCAGCGTCGACCAGAGGATGTTGTGTTTAGCGGACATAAGCGAACTCCAGGCCTGCCGCGGCAGGCCATTCAAAAAATATGATCAGGCCGAGAAACCTTCGAGGACGATCTTGCCTCGGGCCTTGCCGCTTTCGATCACGGCATGGGCGCGGCGCAGGTTTGCAGCGTTGATGGCACCGAAGTGTTCACCGAGGGTGGTCTTCAGCACGCCTTGATCAATCAGTTCGGCGACACGGTTGAGCAGTTCGTGCTGAGCGATCATGTCCGGCGTTTCGTACAGCGAACGAGTGAACATCAGCTCCCAGTGCAGCGACAGCGCCTTGCGCTTCATCGGTACGACGTCGAGCGCTTTCGGATCATCGATCAGTGCCAGCTGGCCTTGCGGCTTGAGGGCTTCGATGAGCTGAGTGAAGTAGGTGTCGGTGTGCGTCAGGCTGGCGACGTGGCTCACTTGGCCGACGCCAATCTGCTCCAGTTGCTCCACCAATGGCTGACTGTGGTCGATGACGTGATGAGCGCCCAGGCTTTGGACCCACTCGCGGGTTTCCGCGCGCGATGCGGTGCCGATCACGGTCAGCTTGGTCAACTGACGCGCCAGCTGTACCAGGATCGATCCGACGCCACCGCCGGCGCCGATGATCAGCAGGCTTTCACCTTCGCCACCGCCTTCCTCGACACCCAGCCGATCGAAGAGCAATTCCCAGGCGGTGATCGAGGTCAGTGGCAGCGCGGCGGCGTGGGCGTCGTCGAGGGATTTTGGCTTGTGCCCGACGATGCGCTCATCGACCAGGTGGAATTCGCTGTAGCTGCCCGGGCGGGCAATGGAGCCGGCGTAGAACACTTCATCGCCCACCTTGAACAACGTCACTTCATTGCCGGTTTCGCGAACCACACCGACAGCGTCCCATCCGACCACTTTGGGTTCGGTAGCAGCAGAGCCAGCGCGAATTTTGGTATCGACCGGATTCACCGAAATCGCTCTGACTTCGACCAGCAGATCACGGGGACCGGGCGTCGGCTTGGGCAGGTCCATGTCGATCAGCGCGTTGGAATCTTCGATGGGCAGGCCGTGCTGGGTGAAGGCAATGGCTTTCATGGTGATCTCTCTGAATGGGATGAAATGGGGTTAGCAAGGTTGGACCTATCTTGTTCTTGTTCGTCAGGCAGAAAAACCCGCAGAATCCGGGAACACTTTCACGGCTGGAGTGAAAATGATCCGCATTGATGACCTTGCGCTGTTCGTCCGCACTGCTGCACTGGGCAGTTTTTCCAATGCGGCGAGGGAAGTGGACCTGTTGCCGGGCCAGGTCGCCGCCGCCATCAAGCGTCTCGAGCGCGAGCTGGATATCCGGCTGTTTGCCCGCTCCACGCGCAGTTTGCGTCTTACCGCAGAGGGCGAGCAGTACCTGCCGACCGCACAGACAGTGCTTGATGCGCTGAAAGACGGCCGCGAAAAGCTGCGGCGTGAGAGTGCTGAACTCCAGGGCACGCTGCAAGTGGCGGCTCCGTCGGACCTTGGGCGCAACCTGCTGCTGCCCTGGCTTACGGAGTTTCGCAGTCAGCACCCGGCGCTGAGCTTGCGCCTGTTCATCTCCGATCAAGTCGCCGATCTTTTCCGCGATCCAGTGGACGTGGCCATTCGTTACGGGGTGATCGAAGACGCCAATTACATTGCGCTGTCGCTGGCCTCCTGGAATCGGCGAGTGCTGGTCGCTTCGCCGGAGTATCTGGCGCGCAAAGGTCGGCCGATGGTGTCCGACGATTTGCTGCGGCACGAGTGCTTGCTGTTCACCCTGGGCGGGCGGGTGTACGACAAATGGCGGCTTGGGGGGCGCGTGTTTTCGGTGTCGGGACCATTGCTCACCGATGACGCCGACCTAGTAAGGCGCTGGGCAGTGGCGGGGCAGGGCGTGGCATACAAGTCGTGGCTGGATGTCTGCGAAGACGTGCGCGCCGGACGGCTGGAACTGTTGCTGCCCGATTACCCGGGCGAGCCGACCCCGCTCAATCTGGTCTGCCCGCACCGCAAGCAGTTCTCACCGGCGGTGCAGCAGTTGCACTCGCTGCTGCGCAACCGGTTTGCCGAGATGGAGAAGGGGCTGCCGGTGTTGTTGTGATGCGTTAAGACGCTTACGCCTCGTCGTCCATACGCCCCGCTATCGCTCAGCAAATGCAGCCCTTGTGGAAGTGAGCTTGCTCACGATGACTGCATCCCAGTCGCTGAGAAATTTGCAGCTCAGCGGCTATCTTCGCGAGCAAGCTCGCTCCCACAATTCAGATGGCCGCCGACAGGTTACGGCATCAATGCGAATGCCGCGGCTCGCCGCTTCTTGCGATCACTCGAAGGTGCAAGGTCGCAGGCTCCAGACAGCCGCCTGTGGATAACTGCCCCACCAATTGGCGATACAGCTCCTGCCACGGTGTTTGCGAGGCAGGCATCTTCGGTTCGAATTGCGCGCGGCGCTCAGCCATTTCTTCATCACTGACCAGCACGTTGACGCTGCGGTTGTTCAGGTCCACACGCAGGCGGTCGTTGGTTTTAAGCAGCGCCAGACCGCCGCCGATTGCCGCCTCCGGTGACATGTTGAGAATCGACGGGCTGGCGGAGGTGCCGCTCTGCCGTCCATCCCCCAGACACGGCAATGAGTCGATGCCCTGTTTGATCAGCGCAGACGGCGGCGCCATGTTCACGACCTCGGCGCTGCCGGGATAGCCAACGGTCCCCGCGCCACGAATCACCAGGATGCAACGCTCGTCGACTTCCAGCGAAGGGTCATTGATGCGTGCGTGGTAGTCCTCCGGGCCCTCGAACACAATGGCCCGCGCCTCGAAGCTGTTTTCGGCGCCCGGCTCGGACAGGTAGGTTTTGCGGAAAGCCTCGCCCACCACTGACATCTTCATGATCGCGCTGTCGAAAAAGTTGCCGCTCAGCACGATGAAACCGGCGCGGTGCTTGAGCGGGTCTTCGTAAGGGCGGATCACGTCAGTGTCATGGACGACCGCGTTACGCACGATGTCACCAATGGTTTTGCCCGACACCGAGCCGCACGCTTCATGCAGCTTGCCGGACTTTTGGAGCTCGTGCATCACCGCCGGGACGCCGCCCGCGCGGTGGAAGCCTTCGCCGAGATATTTACCAGCTGGCATGCAGTTGACCAGCAGTGGCACGTCTTCGCCGATGCGCTGCCAATCGTCCAGGCTCAGCTCCACGCCCATGTGCCGGGCAATGGCGATGAGGTGCGGCGGGCAGTTGCTGGAAGCGCCCAGTGCCGAGGCAACCGCAATCGCGTTTTCGAAAGCTTCCCGGGTCATGATTTGCGAAGGGCGCACGTCTTCGCGCACCAGATCGCAAATCCGCTTGCCGGTCATATAGGCCATCTGCCCGCGCTCTCGGTAGGCCGCCGGAATGCTCGCGCAGCCTGGCAACGACATGCCCAGCGCTTCAGCCAGTGCATTCATCGAAAGGGCGGTGCCCATGGTGTTGCAATGGCCCACCGATGGCGACGCCGCCGTGGTCATTTCCATGAAGCCTTCGTAATTGATCTCGCCCGCCGACAGCAGGTTGCGCGCATGCCACAGCACGGTGCCCGACCCGATCAACTCGCCCTTGTGACGACCGTCCAGCATCGGCCCGCCGGACAGGACGATAGCCGGCAGGTCAGTGGTCGCCGCTGCCATCAGGCAGGCCGGGGTGGTTTTGTCGCAACCTGTGGTCAGCACCACGCCGTCGATGGGGTAGCCGTGAAGAATCTCGACCAGCCCCAGGTACGCCAGGTTGCGGTCAAGGGCGGCGGTGGGACGGCGGGTCTGCTCGGCCATCGGGTGGACCGGAAACTCCATCGGAATGCCGCCTGCGTCGCGGATGCCGGCCTTGACCCGCTGCGCCAGTTCCAGGTGATGACGGTTGCAGGGCGCCAGGTCGCTGCCGGTCTGGGCGATGCCAATGATCGGCCGGCCCGATTGCAGCTCCTCGCGGGTCAGGCCGTAATTCATGTACCGCTCGACGTACAAGGCCGTCATGTCGGCGTGATCCGGGTCATCGAACCATTGCTGGCTGCGAAGGGGGCGTTTAGGCGTGTCGGACATGATTCGGGTCTCTCTTGGAATTAGGGGTGTGAACAGCGATGACAGGACGCTTTTGTGCAGGATCCGGCGTGCTGGCGAACGATTCATCGGCTTGGCTGATCCTGCAAAAAAGGGCTCGCTGCACTGGCGAGCCGCGGATTTTGTAGGAGCCGGCTTGCTGGCGAACCCGCGGTCTAGCTGAAGGAACTGCGCCGCCTGACACATCAATCGCTCAGGATTACAACAAGCCGCGCACCGCAAGATTGCGCATCAGTGCGCCGACGCCGAACTTCCACGGCGCTGCTTCGCTGCTGTGGGTAACCTCGTTGTGCAGGCTGCCGAACAGGCTGCTGCTGATACTGACCTGATCGCCGAGTTTGTGGGTGAAGCCGCCGCCAGCGTGGTCGCGGTCTTCGGTCGGGGCGAAGAGGGTGCCTAAGAACAGCAGGAACCCGTCGGGGTATTGATGATTGGCGTCAAGCGCCTGACCAGCAATATCTGCCGGGTCGCGACTGATTTGCGCCATCGAGCTTGAGCCTTTCATCACGTAGCCGTCTTCGCCCTTGACCTGCAGATCGACCACGCAATTGCGCACGTCGTCGAGGGAAAACGTCTCGTCGAACAGGCGAATGAACGGGCCGATGGCGCACGATGCGTTGTTGTCCTTGGCCTTGCTCAGCAAAAGCGCGCTGCGGCCCTCGAAGTCACGCAGGTTGACGTCATTGCCCAGCGTCGCACCGAGAATCTGTCCGGCGCTGTTGACCGCAAGCACGACCTCCGGCTCAGGGTTGTTCCATTCGGATTTGGGATGAATGCCGACCTGGCTGCCGCTGCCAACCGCTGCCAACACCGGGGCTTTGGTGAAGATCTCGGCGTCTGGCCCGATGCCGACCTCAAGGTATTGCGACCACATGCCTTGCTCAATCAGCAACGCCTTGAGGGTGCTGGCTTGCTCCGAGCCCGGCTTGATAGCGCGCAGGTTGTCGCCAATGGCGTTCTGCACAATGGCCCGCACGCTCTCAGCCTTTGCGGGATCGCCTGCGGCCTGTTCCTCGATGACCCGCTCGATCATGCTCGCGGCGAACGTCACGCCTGCAGCCTTGATGACCTGCAAATCCGCCGGGGCCAGTAAGTAAGGTTTGTTGGCGTCGGGTGTTGTGGTCGAATTGGCCAGTAATTCTTCGATGCTGGCGATGCGCGTGCCTTGTGCGTCGCGCACGGCGTTAAGCGGGGATTCCAGCTCCAGCAACTCGCTCAAGGTGGCGAAGCTGGACGACAGATCGAACACGCCATCGTTACGCAACACCACCGGCGACGGACCACTGACTTTGCCGGGCACCCACGCGCGGCCGATCAATGTGCCGTTCAGGCCGTCGGCGGGGAGGGTGTTTTCAGGGGTGAGCTGGATAGGCATGGGGACATCCTCGAACATTTTTGTGGTTTTGATCACGACCCTAATCAGCGCTGGCGATAAACTCCAATGACATCTGCTCAATTATCGATAACACTGGGTTATCGCTTCTGGAGGGCGCTCGCGTGTCGGACATTTCTTTTTCCACTGTCTGTAATTGGCTGAAGTTCAAGCATCTCGTGCTCATCGAAACGTTGGCGCGGACCCGAAACATGCACGCCGCCGCGCAGCACATGAACCTCAGTCAGCCCGCGGTGAGCAAAATGCTGCGCGAGATCGAGCGCCTGCTGGGATTTGATGTGTTCGAGCGCCTGCCGCGTAACATGCCACCGACCGCGCTTGGCGAACACGTGGTGCGCTACGCGCAAATCGCGCTGAACGATGCGAGCAAGTTCGTTGACCAAATCAGCAGCCTGCGCGAGGGCGGGCATGGTTTTCTGAAAGTGGGGGCGATCTTTGCAGCGACCGCGGTGGTACTGCCAGAAGCCATCGTGCAGTTGAAGCAGCGCTGGCCGCTGCTGTCTATCGAGGTGGTGGAGCAGACCAGCGACCATCTGATGGAGATGCTCGACGACAAGAAACTTGACCTGGCGGTGGCGCGCTATACCCATGAGAACCAGCAGCAGGTGTATGACTTTCAGGCACTGGCGCCGGAGCCGTTCTGCATGGTGGTCAACAGTCGTCATCCACTGACCGAACTGGCGCAGACCCCGTTGCAAGAGCTGGGCAACTGGCCGTGGATTCTTTATCCGCTGGGTACGCCGATACGCGCGCGGATGGAGTTGGCGTTTGCCAAAGCCGGGATCGCTACGCCGACGAACACCATCGACACCATTTCGATGCAGACCTTTTTACAGGTTCTACAGGCCGGACCCATGATCGCCATGCTGCCGGCGTCCATGGCCCAGCCGCATCTGGAATCTGGTCTGCTTAAAGTCCTGAACACGCCCCTTAAACTGGCGCCTCAGGACTACGGCATTCTGACCCGCCGAGGCGAGCCCTTGCTCGGGGCTGCGTCGGAATTTGCCGGGATACTGCTCGCCAACGCGCACCTGGCGCGTCGGTAGTTCGCCAGACGGGGATGGTTTTAATACGCAGCAAACCGCCCAGGCAGGCGACGTTATGCCGATGGTTTCCAGGATTGCCCGATCAACTGTAGGTGCGCGCTTGCCCGCGAAAAATATCCGCCCGAGGTATCGGAGGACCTGACCCGCCGGGTTCGCCAGCAAGCCGGCTCCTACAGATTTGCGTACGCATGTGGTCTCCGGGGTTGCCCGATAAACTGTAGGAGCGCGCTTGCCCGCGAAGAATATTTCAGCCACCACATGAGCCACTGACCCCCCCGCCTTCGCGAACAACCGCGCCCTTCAAGCGGGCGCGCTTCCGCAATCGATGTGGCGCTGCCCTCGCTTTTGCAACCGTCCTGCACCCTACCAAATGGCTGCGACGTCGCACTCAACTGGCGCCTGCTTACGATAACCAACCGTTATCAATCAATGGAAACAAGTCATTATCCTAATCAAACCTGTTATCGGTAACATCCGTCCGTGTTTCGACCCTCCATAACAACAATACAGGCGCGTCCGAGTGCCTGGAGGTCCCATCATGGAAACCGCTTCCCATCGCCTGCCCGAGTCCTCGGGGCCCGGGCACGCCAGCTTTGAAGACCGCACTTATCGCAAAGTCATTTTCCGCATCCTTCCGGTTCTGTTGCTGTGCTACATGGCCGCCTATCTGGACCGCGTGAACATCGGCTTTGCCAAGCTGGACATGCTCAACGACCTGCAATTCAGCAACACCGTCTACGCCCTCGGCGCGAGCATGTTTTTCTGGGGCTATTTCATCTTTGAAGTCCCGAGCAACCTTCTCTTGCATCGCTTCGGCGCTCGCTTCTGGATTGCCCGGATCATGCTCAGCTGGGCAATCGTGTCCATGGCGGTCGCCTTCACCGTTCCACTGGCAAAGTTTTTCCATGTCGAATCGGAAACCATGTTCTACGTGCTGCGCTTTTTGCTCGGCATCTGTGAGGCCGGGTTCTTCCCGGGCGTAATCCTCTACCTCAATTACTGGTTTCCAATACGTCGGCAAAGCCGTGTGATGGCAGGCTTCCTGATGGCAATGCCGATAAGCCTGACGCTGGGCGGTGTGATTTCCGGCTGGCTGATGACCCATATGCAAGGCGTCAGCGGCATGGCCGGCTGGCAGTGGCTGCTCATCATCGAAGGCATCCCCTCGGTGGTGATGGCATTCGTGGTGCTGGCGTTCATGGCCAACAACATCGACGCTGCCAAATGGCTCTCGCCCCAGGAAAAGGCCATGCTCAGGGCCAATCTGGAAAGCGACAGCAAGGGCAAGGCGTCGAGCCTGCGCGAGGTATTTTTCAACGGGCGAGTGTGGCTGTTGGTGTTGATACTGCTGACATTCAACACCGGTTTCTACGGCTTGGCGTTCTGGATGCCGTCGATCATCAAAAGCGCCGGCGTCTCCAACCCGCTGGACATCGGCCTGCTGACCGCCATTCCCTACGGCATCGCGGTGATCGCCATGACACTCAACGCGCGGCACTCCAACAAGACCGGCGAGCGGCGCCTGCACGCAGCGATTCCAGCCATCATCGGCGGCATCGGCCTGATTCTCAGCGCCTACTTCGCCAGCAACGTCGTGCTGTCAATCATCTTCCTCAGCGTGTCCGCCTCCGGTGTGTTGAGCCTGATGCCGATCTACTGGACCCTGCCTGGGACTGTCTTGTCGGGTGTCGCCGCCGCCGCGGGGATCGGCATGATCAACGCCATCGGTAACCTGTCGGGCTTCACAGGCTCGATGATCACCGCTGTCGCTGAAAACCTGACGGGCAACATCAACAACGGCACCTACGTACTAGGCGCTTGTTTGTTCATCAGCGCCGGGCTGATTCTGTCGATCCCACGGGCGATGCTGGGCAATCACAAGGCGCAAGCGCCTGCGTCGACCGAGGCGCTTTCTCACGCGTAGTCGTGATAGCGCGCTCCTGCATCGGGATTGCGCCGTACACACCCCTCTGCGGCAAACGCCTACACCGGGTTTGCCGCCGAACACACCCTTCTGCGACAAACGCCTGCACTGGGTTTGCCGCCGTACAAACCCTGTTGCGCCAAACGCAATCTGTAGGAGCCGGCTTGCTGGCGAACGCGGTGGTTCAGCGCTGAAGGTGGCGACTGACACTACGCATTCGCGGGCAAGCGCGCTCCTACATCGGGTATTGCGCCATGCAGACCCCCTGCGGCAAACACCTACATCGGGTTTGCGCCGGACCAGTCCTCTGCGGCAAACACGTACATCGGGTTTGCGCCGTACAAACCCCTCTTTGGCAAACGCCTGCACTGGGTTTGCCGCCGTACACATCTTTCTGAGGCAAACGCCTGCACTGGGTTTGCCGCCGTACACGTCCTTCTGCGACAAACGCCTGCACTGGGTTTGCCGCCGTACACATCCTTCTGCCACAAACGCCTGCACTGGGCTTGCCGCCGTACAAACCCTTTTGCGCCAAACGCGATCTGTAGGAGCCGGCTTGCTGGCGAACGCGGTGGTTCAGCGCTGAAGGTGTCGACTGACACGACGCATTCGCCAGCAAGCCGGCTCCTACAGGGCGATTGAGGTTAGCGTGACCTCTGTGATCTGCTGTGATCGGCCTGACCCGCCTGCCATCGCCCACCGCGATGGCAGCCTCGCCATTCCCTGATATACGCCTCATCCGGTCGCTCCTAGCATGGGTCGCACTTGACCCGTGCCGTCTGGCGAAATGGAGAAACCCTGTGAAGCATTTCCGCATTGGCCAAATCGTGCCCAGCTCAAACACCACCATGGAAACCGAGATCCCGGCGATGCTCACGTCTCGCTATTCCCTGTTTCCGGATGAGCATTTCACCTTCCATTCGTCACGCATGCGCATGATGAAAGTCAGCCCGGAAGAACTGAAAAAGATGGACATCGACAGCGACCGCTGCGCACTGGAACTGAGCGATGCACGGGTGGATGTCATGGCTTACGCCTGCCTGGTGGCGATCATGTGCCAGGGCGCGGGGTATCACTCGGTTTCTCAAGCGCGGCTGAGCAAGACCGTCACTGGCAATGCGTCAGATGCCCCTGTGTTGAGCTCGGCCGGCGCGCTCATCGATAGCTTGCACATGCTCGACTACAAGAAAGTGGCGATCATCACGCCTTACATGAAGGCCCTTACCCAGCAGGTCATCGATTACATCGAGGCGGCCGGAATCGAGGTGGTGGACGCCATCAGTCTGGAGGTTTCCGACAATTTACAAGTCGGAAGGCTTGACCCCATGAATCTGGTTTCCCACGCCGATCGGCTTAACATCGGGCAAGCCGACGGGGTGGTGCTGTCGTGCTGCGTACAGATGCCCTCGCTTCCAGCCATTCAGGTCGTACAGGACCGGCTCGACAAGCCCGTGCTGTCGGCATCGGTGGCCACGGTTTACCAGATAATCAAAACGCTGGGCCTCAAGGCGCAGGTTCCGAACGCAGGGCATCTGTTGTCTGGCGCATTCTGAGTCGACGTCCGACGGGGTACTATGGCGGCCACACAGGCAGCACGCCCGGTATCCCACATGAAGCTCGACCCCGTCTCGTTGCGACTGTTTGTCAGCGTCGTCGAAGAAGGCACCATCGCCGCCGCGGCCAAGCGCGAGCACATTGCAGCGGCGGCGGTCAGCAAAAGACTCAGCGAGCTGGAAGACCTGCTCGACTCCCGATTGCTCAACCGCACCAACAAGGGCATCACCCCCACGGACGCGGGCATGTCGCTGCTGTTCATGGCCCGCAGTGCGTTGAATAACCTCAATGACATCGTCGTGCAGATGCGCGACTACTCCAACGGGACACGCGGGTCAGTGCAGGTGCTCGCGAACATCTCTGCCATCACTCAATTCTTGCCTGGCTTGCTCAAGTCATTCATGGCGCTGTACCCACTGATCAATGTGGTGATCGAGGAGCAACAGAGCCTGGCGATCACCAAAGCCGTCGCCGAGAACCGTGCCGAGGTGGGCGTCTTCACGCGACTGCCCCACGGGGCCGACATTGAAGTGTTCCCGTTTCGCCGCGACCGACTGGTGCTAATCGTGCCAGCTGACCACCCGCTCGCTGCGCGTCAGTCTGTACGCTTCAGCGAGACTCTTGACCACGCCTATGTCGCCTTGCGCAGTGGCACCCATCTGAATTTCCAGCTCATCAAGGCCGCCAACGACGCGGGTCGCTCATTGCGCATCCGCATGGAAGTCGCCAGCTACGACGCGCTGTTTCTGATGGTGCAGGCGGGCATCGGCGTTGGCATCATGCCCGAAGGCAGCGCAGGTATTTACCACCTGAACGGCGCGAAAATCATCCGGATCGAGGACGAATGGGCGAGCCGTGAACTGAGTGTTTGCGTGCGCTCGCGCGCTGGATTGTCGGCGGCAGGCGAGCTGTTTTTGCAGCATCTGCTCACGCAAAAGCCTTAAACGGTCCCGTATCGCCACAGGCGCTCGGCGCGTAAGTCTGTGCGTGGCCAGTCGTTCTGGGCCACATGAAAACCGTCCGTGAAAGCCTGCGCCAAAAAGCTGAATCATCCGCACCTCGACGGGTCATCCAGTCAAGCCAGTTCGAATTTTCCGTGCATCTGGCCACTCAACCCTGACGGTTTGAATCTCCAGCGCAGGCGACTTCATCATGAACATTCATCATTTGGATTGCGGGTGCATGTGTCCCTTTGGCGGACGCTTGTTTGACGGAAGCACGCCTGGGCTGTTCGCCCACTTGGTCTGCCACTGTTGGCTAATAGAAACCGACCGTGACGGACTGATCCTGGTGGATACCGGGTTCGGCAGCGCCGATGTCGACAATCCGGACCGCATTGCGCCGTTCTTTCGGCGCCTGAACAACATCAAACTCAAGCACTCGCTGACGGCAATGGCGCATGTTCGGCAACTGGGGTTCCAGCCCTCGGATGTTCGCCACATCGTGCTGACGCATCTGGACTTCGACCACGCAGGCGGGCTGAGCGATTTTCCCGATGCCATGATTCATGTGATGCAAAACGAATACACGGCTGCCAAGACGCTGGACAACTGGCGCGCGGTCCGTCGGTACCGCGAGCCGCAATGGCAGCGCAGCCGCTACTGGCGCTTTTATGAACCCGGCGGCGAGCAGTGGAATGGCTTCTCCAGCGTTCGGCCGGTTCTGGACAGCGACGTGGACATTTTGATGATGCCACTGCCCGGTCACAGCCCCGGTCATGCCGGCATCGCCGTGAACAATCAGGGCCACTGGAAACTGCACGCCGGAGATGCCTACTTTCATCGCGACGAAGTGCACAAGCCCAGCCGTCATTGCCCGCCTGGGCTGAGGTTCTACCAACGGATGATGGACCACGATCATGCGGCGCGCGTCACCACGCAAAACCGACTGCGCGCCTTGGCGCTGACCGAACTGGAAGGCTTGCGAATCATGTGCAGCCACGACCGGATTGAACTTTGCGACCTGCAGGCGGCGTCGCTGGATGCGTGATCAAACGCAGACCGCCGCTACAGCCCTTCGAAACGCGCACACGCGAGCCGGCCGGCAAACGTTGCCTAGTCAGGATGGACGCTGGTGCGGCTGGCCCGAATACCTTTGATCAAGTAGCGATCCGTTGGCAGCATCGGCAGGCGACGCAAGTCGATGTCCGCAGGCAATGAGTGATCGCTGTATTCCACATCGTTGACCAGCTTCAATGTGGTGAGCTTGAGCAGTGCGATCGTCAATCGCTCGCCCGGGCAGCGATGGCCTTCTTCGGGCGAGCCGCCGCCCTGTGTGATGAACTCGAATGCTCCGGGTGTTTTATGCACGAACCTCTCGGGGCGAAACAGCTCTGCATCAGCCCAGAGCGTGCCGTCACGATTGGTGCCGAACAGGTCCAGCAGCACGCGCCGGCCTTTTTTGAATTCCAACCCCTGCCAGGAAAATGTCTGCCGTACGCGAGCCGCCGCGAAGGGGAAGAAGCTGTGAAGACGGCGCACTTCCTGAACGAAGGGCTCGACGAGCTGGGGCTGTTCCACGAGCCGGTCTCTCCACTCCGGGTGCCAGCGCAAATTGAGCGCGCAAAACAACACGAAGTGCGCCACCGCAACCGTCGGGCGCAGCACGTTAAGCAATTCTACAGCCGCGGTCTTGACGCTCAGCGGCCGGCCATTCGCGTCGACATGGGCGCTGATCACTGCAAGGGCGCTGCCGGCAGCGGGCACGTATTCACCGGCACGAGTGCGCTTTATCCAACGGCCACACCAGCGCTCCGCGCGACGACGAGCAATCACTGAGCGCAGGTAGCGCGGGCCGACACTGCCTGCGCCGTCGATCAACGAAGCAAGGTCTGCTCGCACTGGCGCAACATCCTCGGACCGCAGCGACATGCCCGCCCAGGCGCACACCGCCCTGCAGAAAATTGCCTGCACCTCCACGAAGAGATCGATGGGCGCATCTGTCGCGGTGCTTAACTCATGCATGCGACTGTCCCACTCGCGCTCGGCCTGTGCGAGCAACGCGTCGATCCCGGATTGAGTGAGCAGCGACAGAAACATTCGCTTGCGCACGCGATGCGCCTGTCCGTCCAGGGCCTGAACACCACCTCGCCCCAACAAGGTCGTTTGCAGCAGCAAGGGGGCGGCTTTTTCGCGGGTGAACCGTGCTTCGTCGTAGAAAAGCTGCGCTGCAGGTTCACCTTTCATGCACAGGGTGCGTCTGCCGAGCAGGCGCGTCTGGAAGACATCGCTTTGCAGCGCCTTGCAGCGTTTCGAGATAAACCCATAACCCTCGATCAGCAGTCGCACGGACTCGTCGAAGCGGGCGCTGTCTGGAACATCGGCCACGTCAGCCTCCTCTGAAAAAATATCGCATCGTTCGCTGCGCTGGCATGACACACAACTTGGCGAGATAAACCCGTTGGCCCAGACGTGCGACCAGCGGCAGATCCGTCAGCTTCTTTTGGTTGTGCGTTTGCCTTTGCTTCTGGCGCCTATGTTGGGGGGCGTCTCAGCGCGGGCTGCATCGGTGCTGAGGTTGTCCAGCGACTCTCCGACGCCCGGAGGCGTCACGCTGCTGGAAATAGAGCCCGGCAAACCATCGTTGCCGTTGTCGTCATATTCCTGCCTGGCCTGTAGCCAGTGTTCAAAATCCTGGCCGTCGGGCCGGCCTCGTTCTTCCCAGATGCGATAGGCGGTTTTTCTGAGGGTTTCCTCATCCATTTTTTATGCTCCTTCAAGTCAGTGGATTGGCTGTCGAGCTCAAAAAGCGCTCTCGCTTACGCGCGTCTCCGGCAGCGCTGCGTGATCAGCTCCAAGGGTTGAGGGCGGTTGAAACCGAATGGTTTAACGCGTGCGAGCCGTTGGCCGACAGTCGGTGCATTGGCGTTGGTCCCGCTTTTTTGCATTCACTCAGGTGCATGCGCCGACACTGCCGATCCAAACGAGGACATGCATAAGCGGTTGAAATTACGAAGGTTCCGCTGGTCGGCTTTGCACCCTTCACGGACGAACCCAGCTCGGGTACCCCGCTCGAAATTGCGTAGCCCTTCACAAAGAAGAGGGCACAAGAATTTTCGCACTGCTGTTCTGTGCCTTGGCAAAACCGGCGACGGGGTTGGCGATAAGAGGACAACAGCAGCGCCTTCAAACTGCCAGGTGTCCGACATGTGTGAATGCATTGCTCAGCTGTACTCTTCCGACGCGTACCTTCACTGCCTGGCGCATGGCGCCTGGCCTCCGGAACTCACGGGCACGCAGCCCCTTGAAAGCGTGGGGCCGGGAGGCAGCCGTGTCTGCCCGGACCTCAGGGACCATGACCACATCATTCGCCCAAACCATCGATTGGCCGCGGTAATGAACAGAAACGGCGAGTTGTGCTGCCAGCATGTTCGCTGGGGATGGTCCCCGGTCTGGAGCATGGGCACCCGGCCACCGCTGACGCATTTGCCGCTGGAAATCGTCATGCGCTCAAAAGTCTTCGACCGCATGCGCAGCACAGGCCGTGCGGTGGTGGCAGTGGACGGTTGGTTTGATTTCAGCCTGGACAATACGAGCACTGGCGCGGGCCGTTTCACCTACAAGCGACCTGTTGGCGGCGAGCCGACTTACCTTGCGGCTCTGGCGCAGGTCAGCGAATCCCCGAGCGGGTGTAACGGGCTGGTGCTGGTGACGTATGGGGGTGGAGGCGCATCGGGGCCCTTGCAACTGCTTGCCCTGGACCGTGACAGCGCGATGCGCTGGCTGGACCCTTCCCTTGATTGGCAACAAGCGCTGGAACTGGCTTCGCGCAATTCGGATGCGGACCAGAACTTTGAAACCGTTGCCGTACGACAACGATTCAACGTCCGGCGCTGACTTCACCTTCTCTGCAACCAGTTTTGTGGGACCGGCTTCAGCCGGGAAGCTGCTGGCCGCCAGGATGAGGTTCTCCCTCATCCGCTCCCAGGCAAGGTTCCAGCGGCCGCTTTCCAGCTCAATTCAGCGCAGTGTCCATAAACATCATCACCGCAAACCCCAACATCAGCCCCAGCGTCGCTGGGGTCTGGTGACCGTTGCGGTGAGTTTCGGGGATGACCTCGTGGGACACGACGAAGATCATCGCGCCCGCAGCGATCCCCATGCTGACCGGATAGGACCAGGCAAAGCCGGTCGATGCTGCCAGGCCGATAATGGCACCCAGTGGCTCCATCAGCCCCGAGCCCATCGCGACCAACGCCGCTTTACCCGCGCTAAGGCCGGTGGCTCGCAGCGACATCGCCACCGCCAGCCCTTCAGGAATATCCTGCAACAAAATCGCGCTCGTCAACGGGATACCCACGCCCAGGTCACCGTTGGACAGGCTGACGCCGATGGCCATGCCTTCAGGCAAGTTGTGCAGTGTGATCGCCAGAACGAACAGCCAGACCCGATGGATTCGTTCGGAGGTCGGCCCTTGCCGGCCAATGGTTTCATGCTCGTGCGGCACCAGGTTATCCAGCGCCAGCATCAAGGCCACACCCAATGCCAGCCCGGCGATCACCACTGTCGCCGCCAATGGCGCGCTGTCGGTATGGGTTCTCGCGGCCTCAAGCCCGGGCAGAATCAGCGAGAACGTACTCGCCGCGAGCATCATGCCGCCTGCAAACCCCAGCATGACGTCCTGAACCTTGGCCGAGATCTCCCTGAGGGCCAATGCCACGGCCGCACCCAATGCCGTGGCGATGAAGCCACCGGTCCCGCCCGCGAAGGCGTACCAGGCGTATGGGCCTTCGGTGTGGAACACCGCTTTGACGACGCTCCAGACCGTCAGGATTACAGCCCCTACCGCGAAGGCGCACGTCAGTGTCCATAAACGTGGCTGCTGCTTGAAGCGCCGGGACCAGCCTGAGGCGGCGACGGTTGATTTCATCGAAAAAACACCTTGCTCTAAGTCGTGACTTAGCATGGACCGGTCCGCTGAACAGAGGTTGCGTCCAAATGCCGGGGAAGTATTGGCGGAGCTGCCGCCTGTCGCACCAGTAGATTTTCGGGAACAACCGCAGGTCCGTTCAAAAGAGTTGAACAAAAAATAAAAGTGGTTGGGCACGCTCATGAATATTCCAGCGCATTTCGAATTTCACTATGTACAAAACGGCGTCAAGAAAAGCGTGACGCTCTTTACTGCCGCGTTGTTTCAAACAAACCCGCAGGCCAACACCGCTCGGCTTAATCAACAGCCCCAGCGGGTAAGCAAACAGCGGGCTCATCAGTAAACCGCAAGGCGAGTGGGCCGGCGCGTTGAGTTGGTTATTGCGTACCGCGCACTGCTGACTGCCACGGAACGCAAGACTGCTGAATAAAACACCGCTTCGTTAGTTAACAGTCGAGACCGCTGCAACTACCGCTCAGTTGCCCAAGTGTTCGTTGTCAGGAACTGATGCGCGCGAGTCTCTTCTACAGGCAAACAGACACATTCTGTATCGACGTGGAGGATGGATATATGCAAGTTCAAGTGGACAGCAATCATATTGAAGGCAGTGCCGAACTTCAGGAGTGGGTCGGCAGTGCAGTGGTCGATGAACTGGAGCGCTACACCGAACTTTTGAGCCGTATTGAAATACATGTCGGTGACGTCAATGCGCAAAGGTCCGGCGCTCAGGACAAGAGGTGCCAGATCGAGGCGCGGCCCAAGGGGCACAGCTCACTGTCGGTCACGCATCATGCAGAAAGTCTTGATCTGGCAGTTGCCGGTGCTGCTCGCAAAATGAGCCACGCGCTGGACCATCTGGTAGGCCGCCTGTCCCCCAAAGTTGAATCCACAGGGCACCTCACGGCGCCACCGGTCCAGGAAGATTCCGCAGCCGAAATCGACGCGATGCTGGAAGACGAGTTCCTGGCCAAACAGGCGGATTTGGGAAAAGAGTAAAAGCGTAGGAGTACGTTATGGTCACGATTCAACCGTTTACCCAACAGACTCTGAGTTCGCTGCTGGCATTGGCAGACCGACCGAACTTGAGCGTGTACATGCCCACCCACCGCACTTTCCCGGAGCGTACCCAAGACCCGATCCGCTTCAAAAACCTTATCAAGACGCTGGGCGGCGCGCTGGGGCAACATTATCCGCAAATCGCCCCCGACACCCTGCTTGAGCCTTTCCAGGCGCTGGTGGATGACCACGATTTCTGGAATGGCTGTCCGGAGGGAATCGCCGTCTTTGGGGGCCTCGACCATTTTCATGTGGTGGGGCTGCAGCAGCCCGTGCCGGAAATCGCTGTCGTCAACAGCCACCCCTATCTCAAGCCTTTACTGCGACTGGCGCCCATGGCCGAGCGCTATCAAGTGCTGTGCCTGTCGAGAAACAGTGTGTGCCTGTACGAAGGCTCGGCGCAGACCCTGCAAAAGGTCCAGCTGCCGGACGCCGTGCCGACCACCCTTGAGCAGGCGTTGGGCGATGAACTGACGCCACGCAACCAGCAGGGGCATCCGGACGGGTTCAGCGGCGGCGGCGAGCGTGGCGATCCGATGATGCATGAGTCCGGCGGAGGCGGTAAGCAGGACGAGATCAATCTGGACCGCGAGCGGTTCTTCCGGATTGTCGACCGCAAGATCACAGAACATTGCTCAAGCCTGTCCGGGCTGCCGCTGATTCTGGTCGCCTTGCCGGAGAACCAGGCCGTGTTCAGAGCGGTCAGCCGCAATGCCTCGTTGTTGCCGACTGGGATTGAAAAAGACCCCGCAACCCTGGCATCGGACAAGCTTCGTTCGCTGTGCGGCGAGATGATGCGCCTGCGACACGATGAGCGCCTCAACACTGCGCTTGATCGTTACGGTGTCGCCGTGGGGCAGCGCCAGAGTGCCAGTGAGTTGCCGGAGATTGCCCACGCAGCTACAGAGGGCAGGGTGGCATTGCTGCTGGTCGAGGCTGAGCGCTGGGTGCAAGGCAGCTTGAACCCCGAAAGCGGGGACGTTGTGCTGCAGCCCGACGCATCGGCAGAGTCGGAAGACGTGCTTGATGAGTTGATCCTGTCGGTGATCCGCTGCGGCGGCGAGGTGGTGGTCGTGCCTCCTGAACGGCTGATGCCGACAGAGACGGGCGCTGCGGCCGTTTATCGATATTGATGCACGGGCTGCTGCAGGGTGCGGGTTTCAAGCCCGCACCTTTTCGGATGCAGACCTGAAACGAAACCAGGAGCCGAACGATGACCAATACCACCAAAGAGAGGGAAGTCAGGGCCTGGCACTTGTTGCTCGAAGACGACAACTACCGGCTCGATCTCCCGGACGATTTTTATCAGACGCTGATCAATCGGGCCGATGAGCTGGTGCTGCGCGAGGTGATCGACTTGTCGGAATGGCAACAGCTCAAAGACACCGCCGATGAGGTCTACGCCAAGACGCTGCAAGGGCTGTCTGTCTGCCAGCGGGACCGCGTGGACACAGTGGCGATTGATCTGCACATCGACACCGCCCGAAAAACAGCCAGCCAAAGTTGAGGCGACGCGGAGCTTTGCCCCATCTTCCAGAAACGCTCCGTGGAGCATTACCATCAATGGCATAACGAGGGTAGGTGGCGGAGAGCTGTGTGTCGTGATCCAACAGACCCAGCGCGTGGAGGGACGCCTTCGCGGGCAAGCGCGCTCCTACACCGGACCGTATCGACCTACGATCTCGGTGGACAATCCCCAGTCCACAGCCGGCATGTGCCTGCACCGTCTGCGTGGTCGGGTCTGTTTGGGCCGACGATAATTGCCGCGATTATCGTCTTGGCGGCCAAGGGCGCAGCGCCGCGGTCATTGTAGGAGCGCGCTTGCCCGCGAAGGCGTCTTCACAGACACATCCAGAACATCTGTTCACTGCAGGGCTAATGGATTCGTTCTAGCCTGAGCCAGTCCATATGAACCTGTGCGAAGGAACGCTGATGTCACAAAGAAGCGCTGATCTGCGGTCAGGACGATATTCTGAAGTCGGGCAAGTTTACCTGCTTACCTCCGTGGTCAATGGCCGGCAACCCCTTTTTTCCAACTGGCGCACCGGGCGGTACGTCGTCGATGAGTTCCGGCGGGCCCAGCAGGCGGGCGTGGCAGACTCTCTTGCGTGGGTTGTCATGCCCGACCATTTCCATTGGCTGGTGACGTTAAAGAAAGGGACCCTGGGCATGCTGGTTCGGCGGGTTAAGTCGGCGAGCGCGCTCACGATCATGCGAGCCGGTTGCACCCCGCATCGCGTATGGCAGAAGGGTTACCACGACCGGGCAATCAGGCGGGAGGAGGATCTACTGGCGGTAGCGCGTTATATCGTTGCCAACCCGCTAAGAGCCGGCCTGGTAAAACGCGTGGGCGATTATCCGCTGTGGGATGCTGTTTGGCTGTGAGATTTTTCGCGGGCAAGCGCGCTCCTACAAGGGACCGCGTTTGCCGGCGATCTCGTACACTCCATAGTCCGCGTTGTCGGGTGGCACCCCCCATCAGGCGTTGAACGGAAATGCCCCCAACGACGCGGTCAATTGTAGGAGCGCACTTGCCCGCGAAAGTGATTGAAGCCTGCCCAAGGTCAATCGCTAACTAACCTGCGCCATCAGATTGTCACGCACATACGCCCGTACAGTGCTCAGGTGCTTCTCTTCCTGCTCCAGCGCGTGTTGAAACTCCTTGGCAATCAGCGGATGACCCGCTTGCCGCGTCAACTCAATCAACAGCCCCCACGCGTCGTTGTCTTCCAGTTCAATCGTCAACAGCGTGTTCAGGCATTGTGAAACCGTGGTGCGCGGATCGGTAAGTACCTGCATCACCCCCAGGGCCTTCACCCCGGCGACATCGGCACACGGCGTCATGCTCGTGGGGTCAGCCCCCAGTGTTTCGATCGCTCGCCAGACCATCTCCATGTGCTCTTGCTCTTCACGCTGGATGTGGCGCAGCGACTCGGCCAGCTCCAGGTTGCCGCCCTCGGCAGATGACGCCTTGGCGATCATCGCGTCATACAGCCGAACCCCCGTGCGCTCGAATGCCAGGCGTTCACCGAGCTTGTCCATTAACACTTCGGGGTTGTGCCCTCGCAGCTTGTCCAGCGCGCTTTTGAGCATGCCCTTGGCTGAACCGGGCACGGGAATCGAGCCCACGTTGTCTGCGTCGACAATTGCCTGCTGGCGCTCCTCGAACAACTGCATGCCGTCAGCCGGAATATCGGCGGGGAAGCGTTCAGTGGCTTCGATTTGCTTCTGCGTGTCCAGAGGGGACATCTGAGCGCCGGTGCGATTCATGCCCAGCTTCAATTCTGTGTTGCTCATGTGGGATTCCTCACGCTTTACGGTTCAGTTCGGTGCCGGGTTTCCAGGTGTAGCCGGCCGACACAGCCATTGCCGGTACGCCCTTGGAGTTGAGCTGCGCCCGGTACTCAAGCGAGGCGTGGCCTTCGTTCTCTTTGCTCACGTAATCGATGCCATGGGCGCGCAGGTCCACTTCCCGGGAGAGGGTTTCGCGAACGAAGTCACGCTGGCTTTTGAACGCGATCATGCTCGGCAAATCGCCCGCGAGGATTTCAGCGGGGTCGCGCCGCTCATGCTTTTTGAACAACTCGCACGCCAGATTCAAATGCCCCAGCTCGTAATCCAGGAAGCGCTCCCACATCGCCTTGATGCGCGGATTCTCTTCTTGCTCCGCGCAACTGGCGTAGGTGTAAACCTCCATCGCCTCATGGATCAGCCATTTCTCCATGAACGTCTCGCTGGGGTCCTGAAGTGAGCCGTACTGAGTGACGTGCTGCTCCTCGACCGAGGCGATTTCGGCATACAAGGCGCGGGCGACCGGGTCGGCGAACGTCGGGCCGATGTTCATGTAGTAATCGTGGGTCTGGTATTCCGCCCCGGTGATCAGCGCGGCATGGATCTTGGTGATCAATGCCGCGCTGTCCTTCTGGTAGTTGTCGCGCAGGTCGTCGCTGGGTGCCCGGTGGTGCTCGCTGGTAGGCCGGCCAGGGACGATGTCGGTGTAGCCCTGCAGGATGTTGTTGGCATCCTTGCCCTCGAGCCGATCCAGCATCGCCGAGTAGCGGTACAAGTGGTCGAAGTCTTCGAGCAACCCGAAGCGGTAGGTTTGCGCCTGATACGGGTCAGGCTCGGTTTGCGCGACCGCGGCGGTCACCTCGATGGCGACCTGTTCATACGCCACGGTCGTTTCCAGTGGTGAGTGATCGGCACTGAGCATCCAGTTCACCATGGTCATCTGGTGCTGTTCGGCTCGACGCACCAGCGCCAGCGGTGCCTGCAGTTCCTTGTGGAAGCGTGCCCCGAAATGCTTCAGGCGCAGGGCGTCAGACTCCACGCCATTCATCAGGATGACGCGTACGCGGGTAAATGCATCATCGTCGAGTTTTGAAATCGGCTTGCCAGCCATGTCCTTCCAGGTGAACACCTGCTTGTCCAGGGGCGTGCCTTTGTTGTCGAGCAAGTTGGATAGGGTCGTCGTCATCTGCAGTCTCCAGTCGCCGGATTGAAAACATTTGCCGGGTTCAACTTACCGACTGCACGGCCAGAGGCCAGACTTCCCGTGTCTGACGGGCGGCCGCCTGGCAAGCGGCGTCGCCTGACGAATGGTCGAATCACTCACTGCAAATGGGGATCAGAGCCGCCCTCGTCGTGCAGCTCGGAGCGCAGGTCCTCGCCGACCGCGACGGTCCACTGCACGTTATGGCAATACGAGCACTTTTGCGTCTGCCCGCCGGGTCGGATTTCACACACGTTGCCGCAGCAACAGCAGGCCAGACGACCGCTGTAATGGCCCGGCAGATCGAGTGCAAACCGGGCAGGGGGCATTAACCGCAGGCCATGGCGCGGGCGTTTGTAGCGGACGATGCTGAAGTCCCCGGTTGATTCGAGGTACACCCGCCTTAGCTCGCCCAACTGATGGACACCTTGGGCGCGCAACTCGGAAAAGACCCTCGCCGGCGTCAGTCGCGAGGCATGCAGGTTGCCCATCAGCAGGCGCCCGTCGGTCAGCAACAGGGTGACATCGCCCTGCACGCGGACTTCGATGGAGCGCTTGCGAACCGAAAGGGTCGATAACCCACGCTGAAAAATCAGCGCGCAGATCAGCAGCACTGCAGCGGGCAACAAACCTTGTTGCGCGGTTTGCAGCGGCACGCCAACGGCAGCACCCAGGGTGATCATCACGGCAAGCTCGGACACACTCAGCTGTGCAGCCATGCGCTTGCCCATCAGGCGCATGGTGACAAACAGCAGGACATAAATAACGGCGCTTCTGAGCAACACCTCCAGCAGAAACGACCAGGGGTTGTCGCCGATCAGGATGCGGTGCGCGTTGGAAAGAAATTGTTCCATGGTCAGTCGTCCAACTCGCGGGCGGCGGGTATCCATTCCGTGTCGCCACAATTGATGCACGTGTTGCGCTGCTGCTGGGTGTCCGGCTCCGTGTGCCCGCAACTGCTGCAACTCACTTCGGTGGCCACGGCGACGGCCTCACGCAGCCGCGAGTCGATCTTCGGGAGTATCGAAAGCCCGGGGCGGGGCGATTCGGCGTAGACAATCGAAAGATCGCCAGAAGGCTCCAGGTAAACTTTTTTCAACTGACCCAGGTGCTGAACCTGCCGCAAGCGAAGCATGGCGAACAGCCGCTCGCGTGACAGTGCCGCACGTTTAAGCTCGTCCAGCTGAAGCTCGCCATGGTGGATGATGGTGCTGACGGCCCCGGAGATCACCGTCTCGAACCCCGGCGAGCGAACGCTCCATTTCGCCATCGCATACTGCAGAACGATCACCGCCATCATGATGAAAACCGGTGGCAGCAGGCCCCGTTCAGTGGCTTGCAATGGCACGCCCACCGCCCCGGCAAGAGTCACCACCACCGACAGCTCGAACAAGGTGTACTGCGAAGCGACCCTGCGGCCGAGCATGCGCATTGAACAAATAATCAGCGCGAACAGAACAGTTGCGCGCAGGGCGATTTCCAACAGCGTGACCCAGTTTCCTTGCCCGAGCAGGAGACGATGGGCTGTCTCGGCCGTAAACATGCGTGTTTCACCACAGTGTTGCGTTGTGTGTTCATCACCTGACGGCGATAGCTCTCAATTTTTTTGACGTGTCGCATTGGCAGAGTGCCAAGAGCATCACGGGTCGGCCGGACAAGTGGTCGCCGGGGCTACATTCAGGCTACGTTCAGGCTACGTTGAAGCTACGTTCAGGCTCAGGGGCCGAACCATCATGGGGCTGGACAGTCACTTTTTGGACACGGCACGGCCTGGGACCGCCTGATCTGCCATGACCATGCAGGCGTTTTTTACCTGTAGTGAAATCGATGCTGGAGACGTAAATGAACAGCGAGAACAAAAGCCTTCTGGAAAAATTGCTCATGGCCTATGGGCCCGGTGGCCAGGAAGATGAAGTGCGCGCTATCTGCAAGACAGAGCTGGCGCGTTATTGCGATGAAGTGACTGAGGACCGCGCTGGCAATGTCGTTGGCCGCATCAAGGCATCGCGTGATGCCGATCCCGACGACGGCATAAAAATCATGGCGCACCTCGACGAGATCGCGATGGTCGTCAAGCTGGTCGACGAAGACGGCACGCTGCAGGTTCAAGCGCTCGGCGGCGCACAGCCAATCAGCTTCGGCGCGGCGCCGGTGGATATTTTGGGTGACAGCGGCGTATTGCCCGGTGTCTTGTCGTTTGGGTCGATGCACAGCAGCGGCGGCTCTCAACAAAGCAAGGATGTGCTGCAAGGCAACGTCCAGTGGTCCGATGTGCATGTTGTTACCCGACGCGCGCGCGAGGACCTCGCCAACGCCGGCGTGCGGCCGGGCACTCGCGTGGTCCTGAGCAAACACTGGCGTGCGCCGTGGTATCTGCCCGATGCGATTGCGGCGCACTTTCTGGATGACAGGGCGCCGCTGCTTGCGGTCATCCTGACCGCCAAAGGGCTGAGCGAGAGACGTGCGGAGCTGAACCAGGATGTATGGCTGGTTTGCACAACCCTTGAGGAAGAATCCAACGCCGGCGCGATGTACGCTGCGTCCCGGTTGCCGGGGGACACGATCATTGCGGTGGAGGTGGGCCCGGTTCTGGCTGAATACGGTACACGCCTGGACGACCACCCCATCATCAACACCGGGGACCAGAAAGGCGTTTATACCCGACGTGTCGTTACCGACCTGATGGCCGCCAGCGAACGGGCAGGGTATGAGGCACAGGTGGCGCTGCTGGTGGAATTTGCCTCGGATGCCAGCGCCGTCATGAGCGTCGGCTCGGCGGCCAAGGCCGGGTGCATCGCGATCCCCACGGAGAACACACACGGGTTTGAAATCATCACTGAGAATGGCATCGAAGCCTGTGCCGCTGCGCTGACCGAATATGCCCTCAATCGTTAGCCAGCTCGCGCCGTTTCGCTAGTAGGAGGTGGGATAAACTCCCGCCGGATGGTGGCGCGGTCATTCGTCTACAATCGTCAAATTGCCATTGAACTGTCTTGGCTAAACCGTATAAAACGGACTGTCACGTTGCCAGGCTGGCAAGTGTCACGTGCTTCGGCGCAGACGCTTTCTGACCTTCAACGCTTCGTTTTTTGGAGCTTGAGCACCTAGGGAACAGCCAGCTAAATGAGTAATCCATACGAGATCGAGCTTCTGACCGTGAAGCTCGAACTGCAGGCAGCCACGGACGAGTACATGCGCCTTGTCAGGCAAAACACTGCCTTTGGTCCGCAATGGACGGCGGCCAGCGAACGGCACGCCCGGGCCGTGGCGAACTGGCGCCGGGTGGTCGCACGCCCAAGTGCGCCCAACGTCAGCATCACGGCGCCTCGGGACATTGACCAGATTCATCTGATTGCGCGGCGGGTGGCCGGCTAAGCGTGGATGCAGTAACTGACGCAGGCGGCGTTGATTTGCGGTTGTTCAACCGCATGGATCATCCCGGTGGCCAGCGCTTGCTGAGGGTCGATAATGCGCGGTGCAGCGGTCAGGTACTTTTCGGTTTCCAGCACCTCACGCGCATCGACCGTGCGCTCCGCGACAATTCTTGCGTACAGCTGCAGGTCGTAATCCAGGCTCATCGCATATTCGGACATTCTTGAGTGGTCCACTGAACCACTGACGTGCCAGTGAAACGGGTGAAACAGGAACTTGCTGTGCACGCAGGCTGTGCGCCGCTCGCCGGCCAGGAACACAATATTGCCCATCGACTCAACCGTGCCGAGGTTATGGGTATGCACCGGGATCGGCAGCGACAGCAAGAAGTTGTACATCGTGAAGCCGTAGCTGCATTCGCCGCCCATGGTCGCAATGTTGACCACCAGGCACGAGGCACCGCGTTCGATGGCCAGTGACGACTTTTCAATCAGTTGGCCGCACGTGGCGGAAGTGATGGGGGCGGTGAAGTTAATGACGTGCATCGTCATGGTTATCTCCTGTTTTCAGATTCGGCAGCCTCCGAAGCGAGCGCGGACCTTACGTAGTCCGACAGCTCTGTGACGCTGAAGGGTTTGGAAAGCACTTTGCCCAACGACAGCCCCTCGGTGATGCCCTCGGCATTGGCATAACCGGTGATGAACAACACTTTGAGCTGAGGGCGCTGTGCCTTGAGGGTCTTGGCCAGAGCAAGGCCGTTTATGGCCCCTGGCAGACCGATGTCAGTGATGAGCAGGTCAACGCGGTCCAGCTTCTCGAACTGCTTCATCGCTGATGCGCTGTCGATGGCTTCATAGGGGGCGTACCCCTGATCGGTAAGCAGCTCCACTGCAATCTCGCGCAGGCCCGTTTCATCGTCAACCACCAGAATGACCTCACCGTTGCCCCTGTCTGAAGGAAGTGACGCAGCGTTCGCCACTGCCTCAAGCGTGTTGTCGGCGTTGCACGTATCCAGCGGGAAGTACATCGAAATGGTCGTGCCGACGTTCAGGGTGCTGTGGATGCGGATCTGCCCGCCGGACTGCTGGGTGAAACCATAAATCATCGAGAGCCCCAGCCCGGTGCCCTGGCCTGGTTTTTTGGTGGTGAAAAACGGATCGAACGCGCGCCTGAGCACATCCTCGCTCATTCCGCAGCCATCGTCGGTCACTGAAATAAGCACGTACGGGCCCGGCTGCATTTCCTTGTCCTTACCGGTGCGTTCGTCGATGTCCAACCGCTGAGTGCGCAGGGTTAACGTGCCGCCTGCGGCCATGGCGTCCCGCGCATTGATGGCCAGGTTCAGCAAGGCATTTTCCAGTTGATTGGTGTCGCAACTGATGCACCCCACTGACGCAAGGTCGCAACGCACGACTACGTCGGGGCCCATCGTGCGGCGAATCATGTCTTCGAGCCCGGCGACCACTTCGTTGGGGTCCACCACCTTCGGGTCAAGCGGCTGCTGTCGTGAAAACGCCAGCAATCGGCCGGTCAGCGCGGCGGCTCTCTTGACGGACGTCAAGGCAAGCGTCTGGTACTTGCCGATGTCCGCCACACGACCCGCTGCAATGCGCATTTGCATCAACTCAAGGCTGGCCGAGATGCTGCCCAGCAGGTTGTTGAAGTCGTGGGCGATCCCGCCAGTCAGCTGCCCGACGGCTTCCATCTTCTGGCTCTGCCGCAACTTGGCTTCGGCTGCTTCGCGTTCGCGTTGCTCTTCCTGCAACTGTCGGGTGCGTTCGGAAATTCGTGCTTCCAGGTTGTCATTCCAGTCCCTGAGGGAGGCTTCAAGCCGAACGCGATCGCTGATGTCTTCCACCGTGCCATACCATTGCTGGCAATGGCCTGCCTCATCCAGTTCGGGATACGCGCGGACCTGATACCAGTCGTACTTGCCGGTGTTTTTCTGCAAGCGCACCTGAACATCAAAGGGCGTCAGGCTGGCCAACGACACGCTCCATTGTTTGATAATCATGGGCATGTCGTCGGGGTGGGTAAATTCTCGCCACCCCTGGCCCATGGTTTGTTCGCGCTCCAGGCCTGAAAATTCAGCCCATCGCGCATCGATGGAGGTGACGGCGCCGTTGGCGTCTGCCGTCCAGGGGATTTGCGGGTTTAACTCGACGGCCCGGCGCAAGCGACGCTCGCTTTCCCGCAGTTTCGCTTCGGCCTCCTTGAGCGCATCGGTGATCCGGAACCGTTCGAAGCAGGCTGCGATCAAGCTTGCGTAATTGCGCAGGAAATCCACATCGCTTTCGGTGAAAGCGCGGGGCGTGCGGCTGTCCACCTCGAAAATACCGATGGGGCGCTGGTCATGGGGCGCGTAAACGGTGACGTTGACGAACGCGGCGACGCGATTGTCGAGCTGGAAGGGGTGAAGGGTGAAGCGGTTTTCCAGTGCGGTGCTTTGCGAAATTACCGGATGCTCAACGCTCAGGGCATACCATTCAGGCGTGCCGGGCTCCAAATCGAGGGTTTCTTGCCCCACTACCCCAGACGTCCAGCCCACACCGCTGCGGACCCACATCTGGCGCTTTTCCGAATCGATCTGAATGAATTTGGCCAGGTGCGTTCCCAAGCCCTCACCGGCACCTTTGCAGGCCGCCTGAAGGATCGCGTCAAGATCCGCACCAATGACGGCTTGCTCTCCGAACTCGGCAAGAATCCGCCGTTGGCACAGCAAGTGGCGCTCCATCGCTGAATTAGTCATTGATTTGCCTCGCGTTCTCAATTGCTCGTGGAGCTTCCAAGTGGACGCAAGTATGGCAAGTATGGGCAAATCCGCCGAACCGGACGGCAGAAAATATAAAACCCTGAAGGCATGCCGCAATGCTCGATCGGGTATCCCCGACGCGTTCGCGCGGCATGCTCAGGGTGATCATAGAGGAACAGGGGAGCCAGGCTCCCCTGCAGCTGGGTCAGGAATCACTCCGGCCACCACCGTAGCTGTTCTGCCCGCCTTTACGTCCTGCTTCGGACGCTTTCTCGCGGTCGTTGGCAAAGTTGCCGCCGCTGTTCTGGCCACCTTTGCTGCCCGCTTCGGCTGCACGCTCAGGATCGTTCTTGAAGTTGCCGCCGCTGTTCTGGCCGCCTTTGCTGCCGGCTTCGGCTGCGCGCTCAGGATCGTTCTTGAAGTTGCCTCCGCTGTTCTGGCCGCCTTTACTACCAATCTCCTGGTAGAACTCTTTGTCGTGGCTGGCGGAAGTGGCTTCGCCACCTTTTTTGCCCGCTTCGCTGACCGACATGCTGCCTTGTTTATCTTGTGCCATTTTCAATGTCCTCTCGAATGGATTAATTGAATCTAAACAAACTAGCGACTGCCTTCAAAGTGTGGCGCAGAACGACTGCCATCATTCCGGCAATCGCGCTCAAGCAGGGCAGTACTGTATCGCCCTTCTGCGTCGCCCTTGGAAGAGCGCTTTTCATAAACTTGTCGGTGTGTTCCATATCGACCGGATGGCCTCGGCTCGTTGAGCAGTGACGTTTCGATATGTTCAAAACGACTGCTAAAAGTGCCCTCCTTAATTTCTCCGGACATGGCGTTCCGGTTGTTTGAAAAGTAGCGATCCACGATAGAAACCCCGACTCGTTAATGAATAAGCGCTGGTGTATTACTCAGATTTACGACCACCACCGTGGCTGTTCTGGCCGCCTTTTCTGCCGGCTTCCGACGCTTTTTCGCGATCGTTGGCGAAGTTGCCGCCAGAGGCCTGTCCGCCTTTTCTACCAGCTTCCGATGCTTTCTCACGATCGTTTGCAAAGTTACCTGGATTTTTATTACTGGTTGTCATAATAGCTCTCCGATATCAGTTTGCTGTTGCGTTCATGATCCATCGTTGATGACGGATACTTCTGGGATAGCGGTGAGCAGAAAAATGCTTTCGAGATTTTAAAGGCGGCCGATGAACGGTAGTGTCACTTAAGACTTGTACAAAGTGGCTCTTCGATTGATCGGTTTGTATAAGTTTTTTTTGCACTTGAACGGATGGTTTTAGGTGGCTTGGTGCATGGACTAAATACTGGCGTTAGTTTCTCTGACGCAGCAATGCCCTCGTTAATTATTTAAAACGAGCGTTTGCTTAGTTTAAGAAGGGCTGGGCGAAAGATGTCCGATGCGGCGTTCATCACCGCATCGGACGGGGGACTTAGCGGTTTCTAAGGCTTGAAGACCGCACGCAGGCAGTGCTCGGATTTTTCCTTGAACATCTTGTAGCCCTCTGGAGCATCCTCAAGGCTCATGGGGTGGGTCAGCAGGTAGGACGGGTCGAGTTCGCCTTTCTGAATGTGTTCAAACAGGGTATTGGCATAGCGCTGGCCCGGTTGCTGCCCCGACTTGAGCGTCAGTGCCTTGTTGACGATTGCACCCATAGGGAATTTGTCCAGCAGCCCGCCGTACACCCCGACCACCGACACGGTTCCGCCTTTGCGGCAGGCGCGAATCGCTTGCCGGAGCACCGTGCCGCGTTCGGTGTGCAAGCGCAGCATCTGTTTGGCCTTGTCGTAGGCGTAGTCGATCTCTGTGCCGTGCGCTTCCATGCCGACACAATCGATGCACCTATCCGGCCCGCGTCCTCCCGTCAGTTCCAGCAGCGCCTCATGCACATTGGTTTCTTCATAGTTGATGGTAATCGCCTTGCCGCGCTCACGGGCCAGGCGCAGCCGGTCAGGGTACCGATCAATCGCAATGACACGCTCGGCGCCCAGCAAATAGGCGCTACAGATCGCCATTTGACCGACGCCGCCGCAACCCCACACGGCCACCGTGTCACCCGGTTGAATATCCGCGTTGTCGGCGGCGAAATAGCCGGTGGGCGCGGCATCGGAAACAAACACGGCCTGCTCGTCAGTTACCCCGTCGGGAACTTTGAACAGGTTCACGTCGGCGTAAGGAACTCGAATGTACGTCGCATGACTGCCCGGGTAACCACCAAACGCATGGCTGTAACCGATGATGCCGCAGCACGGCTGGCCGTAGGCAAGATCAGTGGCGGAGGGGTTGGGGTTGGAATTGTCGCAGCAGGAAAAGTCCGAGCGCTGACAATGTTCGCAGTTACCGCACCCGATGATGGAAATGGTGATGACCTTGTTGCCTTTCGACAGCCCGGTAACGCCCGGGCCGACCTCAACGATTTCGCCCATGAACTCGTGACCGATGATGTCCCCAGGCTTCATGGCCGGCACATACCCGCCCAGCAAGTGCAGGTCGGAGCCGCACACAGACGACAGCGTGACGCGGATAATCGCGTCGCGCGGGTTGAGGATTGAGGGGTCGGCAACGTTGTCGACTTGAAGAAGATTGGGGCCTTGCCAAGTCAGTGCGCGCATCAGACCACCCCCCGCTCAACGGCTACGCCGGTTTTGACCGAGTCCGGGCCGTGTGAGGAGCCCGCCTCATTTTCCAGCTGCCCATGCAGATAGAAGAAATCATTGTCGTCATCAGGGCGCAGTCGTGACGTAGTGACTTCGCCCGTCTCCATCTGCTGCTTGATGGCCTGTAGGGCATTCAACAGCGCTTTGTCCGAAAACGCGCTGATCGCCCGTGCGATGCCGTAACCGAGTTTGCCCAACGAAGGCTTGCACACCACCACTGCTTTGACTTGAGTGCCACGGCCAGCGGGCGCATCGCTTAAATGCACCGATATGTCGTGCTGCCATCGGGTGCCCTCGGGCGTGTGCCACTGCAACTCGTTTGGGGCTTCGCTTGGCACGCTGATCAGCGTCCACTGAACCTTGCGACCGACCGGCGCGCGTACGGTCCAGCTGGTTCTGTCAGGGCCGAGCGCCTCGACGCTTTCCACCCAGCGCAGTAACGCACCGACTTTTTCGGGTTGAGCAAGAAACTCCCTGACTTCCTCCAGCGGGCGGCTGATGGTCACGCTTCGGCTCAGCGCCTCGCTGATCGGCCAGTCGTGCTCGGCGCTGAAGCGCTGTTCAAAGGGCGTCGGCGTCAAGGCTTGCTTCAGGGCGCAATGCCCCGTAGCTCCACGAAACACCCCATAAGCGCCAGCGAAGATTTGCAGGAAACCTCCCAATCCGCCACGCCGAAGGCCATTGACGACCAGCGCCGTACCGGCCGCCAGCGAGAGGCCGCGTTCCACGGAGGTCATGGTCCCCGGAGGGGAAATCTGTTGGCTGGTGTGCGTTGCGATTAACGGTTGTTCAGACATATCAAGCATCCCTGAGTCATGAACGCAGCGAGGCAGGCATGGATGGGTCTCAGGCAAACAATGTCCGAGCCGCCTGTGTCGCTGAGCTCCGGTTAACGTCTGGCGTACGCATCAGGCTCCGGCAACATGTTGAGTTACCCGGAAACGAAGAGGGCGAGCGGCCGCCGGTCCTAGGGGTAGAAGAGTCATCGCGGCGCCTGGTTCAGCTCACGCAAACCGTTGCCGGATGAACGGCGGCCCACGCACTGCCCAACGTTCAACCTGCCGCTTGGCGCTATCGATATCACCAGGGCGATGAATAAATATGCCGAACACGCGCATGGGCCATTCCGTCAAATCTGTATCAAGACGGAGGTGTTTATGAGCGTTCCATTTTTATCCACACTCGAAATACGCAACTTGATTGAGCGCGCGTTACTCCCCGACCTTTGCACATGCGAATGTACAGACGGGCGGACGTTGGACTTGACGCTTCAAAAACAGGACGATCCCGCGCAAAGGGTCGTGTTGAACGGCATACCGCTGGAGTCTTTGCAGTCCAGCCGTGCCATTGCCAACCTGATCGGCGAAGCGCGGTACCTGCTGGTGCAGGGCACAACCCAACGCCATCGAGTCAGCGGCTAAATTGTGCCGATATTGAAGGGGTAGTTGGACTTGGACGGTCAAACCTCAGACGGGTCTGACACCCGACGATACTTGTCGATTTCGTTGTCGAGTGAGCCGATCAAACGCATCAACGCTTCGACGTGAGTATCGAGTTGCTGGCCTGCGAGCCGATACTCCGCAGCGACCTCGGGACGGTTTGAAAGCTGAGCAGCAGCGACCTGCCGGTCGAGTAAGGCCTTCTTCTCATGCAACGACCGAATGGCCACCCAAAGCGCCTCTTCGATCACAACGTCTTGTTGTTCGGCCAACGTCTTGACCGTGTAGCTGTGCCCGGTGTGACAGCGAAAGCGAGGCGGCGCGAAGCCCATTTCCCACAAACCCCCGCCGCATTCAGGACAAGTCATGTTCGAGATTTCACCGTGACGGCTCAACTGCTTTACCGAGATACTTCCTCCTTGCAGGCATATCTCGTGTTCCGTTTCATAGGGCTCGATACGATGCGGTTCCGAAGCTCCACCTCCAGCATCATCAGGCTTGCGCACCAGAGCCACCAGGCACTTGCCGATTTCAGCCAGCGGCAGGCAGTGATCGACTGAGGCATAACGCAAGGCGCTTGCGGGCATGCTCGGCGCCTCGGCTTCGGCAGGGTCCTGCACGACGGTGACCCCGCCACTCGCTTTAATTGCCTGCAAACCGACAGTTCCGTCATCCAGGTCACCGGTCAGCACCACACCGATGACGGCACGTCTCAACGTGATCGCCGCAGAGCGGAACAGCGGGTCAATCGCGGGGCGAGAGTGATTTTCCTTCGCGCCCCGCACAAGGCGCATGGCCCCGCCGTCCAGTAGCAGGTGCAAGTCGGGAGGCGCGATGTAGATGTGACCCTCAAGCGGAGCCTTGCCGTCTTTGGCAAAAGTGACCGGCAGTGGGGTGTGGGTCTCAAGGAGTGTGGGCAACACGCTGTGCTGTTTGCCAATGTGCATCGTCACAAGCACCGCCGCTGGCAGGTCGGCAGGCAGTTGCGCGACTACTGTGCGCAAAGCGGCGAGGCCACCGTTTGAGGTGCCAATCACGATAAAGCGACGGGCAAGGGGAGCAGCATCGTTTGGGTGGGGCATTGGCCAGTGTCTCTTTCAGTCGGTGTTCAACAGCGCGTCCATGGCATTCATCATGCGTACCACATCAGCGTCCAGTGACGCATTGTCACGCCAGGAGTGAGGCGCGAAACGACGCCTCCCCAATCAAGAAGCGGCACCGTCATTCAACCCTTACTGTGTTCAGGGGAAGAAGGGGAGCGGACAATGCCGCGCGGGCCTGCAATACCCCAGATGGCCCAGCCTACGACCGGAATGATAAGTACGAGCGCGGCCCAAGCAACTTTGACCGACCCACTCTTGTTGCTTCGAGAGACGCTGTAAATGATCCAGGCGTCGATGAGCAATATGATCAACAGCATTGCAGTCGTGAAGAGTGTGATTTCCATGTGAGTAACTCCCGCCGATAGTTAACCGGAAGACCGGCCCGAGGCTTGTTAGTCTTCATCAACGCGCGGATTAAGTGACGAGCGGCGAGGTCGGTCATCCTGTGGGTCAGATTGCAAATCGCTCTGCAGCGGCCATCTAACGCGCCTTCGCTAGTTACCCGGCGATGACTTTGTTAGTTAGACCTGGAGTGGGTCAAACATCAACACGTCATGATCACTTGAACACCATCGTTTGGTGGTGTGCTTGAACCCTCTACCCATAACGGCCTAGTGCTAGACGTCACGCAGCACTCAGCAGCGACTCGACGCGCTGCGCCATGGCAGTTTCTGCTCATATGAATGGCGCAGGCCTCGTTACTGTCTTATAAGCAGCCAAGGTTCGGCTGGACGCGCTTCTGAATACCACCCAATATATCGAGATCATCTAGCATTCCTTCGCCGAAACTCGCGGGAATTCTTTGGAAAGGAAGCTCCATGTCTCACGAAATTGAACCCCAGCCCAGTCGCCCCGCTCAAGCAAGCAAGCTGCCCAGCCATTTGTCTTTTCCGGTTGTAGGGATCGGCGCTTCCGCAGGTGGGCTGGACGCCGTCAGGCGGTTTTTTGAGCACATGCCAAGCGACAGCGGCATGGCGTTCGTCGTGGTCTTCCACCTCTCCCCGGACCACGAAAGCAGTGCCGCAAAGCTGATCGGCCAGATGACCACGATGCCCGTCATCCAGGTCGAGTCTGCGCTGCCGATTGAAAAGAACCATGTCTACGTGATTGCGCCGGCGCAGTACCTGTCGATGAACGACGGCTACTTGCGCATATCGCCTCAAGGTCCACGACGGGGTGCTCACGTCACCATCGATCTGTTCTTCCGCGATCTGGCTAATGTGCACAGGGAGAGAGCGTTTTGCCTCGTACTGTCTGGCGCTGGCGCAGATGGTGCTGTCGGCCTGTCACGGATCAAGGAGCAGGGCGGCGTTACGCTTGTGCAGTCCCCATCCGACGCCGAACACGACGGCATGCCCCAAGCCGCGATCCGCACCGAAATGGTCGACTTCGTGCTGCCCGTGGCTGATATGCCGGCGAAGCTCATTGAGCTCTGGGAAAACTCCCGGCACATACAGTTGCCGGCGTCCAATGATCTGGAGGCGTACGCCGTGGCGCCCAAAGACGAACGCTCCGTAGCGATTGCAGAGCAGACATTGCATGACATTCTCGTCAGGTTGCGGGTCGGAACCGGCCATGACTTCAAGCACTACAAGCGTGCCACCGTGTTGCGTCGTATCGAGCGGCGCATGCAGGTCACCGCGCAGCCAACGTTGGCGGGCTACTACGAGTATCTGTGCGCGAACCCGTCCGAGGTCAAAGCGCTGCTGGACGACATGCTGATCGGCGTCACCAATTTCTTCCGGGACCGTGAAGCCTTCGACGCGCTCGAAAGGGACGTCGCTCCCCAACTGTTCTCCCGTTACGCAGATCACACTGAGCAACATGACCTGAGGATCTGGTCCGCGGGCGCCTCCACCGGCGAGGAAGCCTATTCGCTGGTCATGCTGTTGTCGGATCACAAGGCAAGCGTTGGTTCGGACGTCGGCATCCAGGTGTTCGCCAGCGATATCGACGACAGAGCCATATCGGCGGGACGCGCAGGGTTGTATTCACAGGCCATCGTGACGGACATCTCGCCGACGCGGCTGCGGCAGTATTTCACCAAAGAAGATGACCGCTACCGCGTGCGCAAAGAGGTGCGCGACAGCGTGCTGTTTGCCAAGCACAGCCTGCTGACCGATCCGCCGTTCTCGCAGATCGACCTGATCGTGTGTCGCAACCTGCTGATCTACCTTGACCGGGACGTGCAGCGCGAAATCCTGCAGATGTTCCACTTCGCCCTGAACCCCGGTGGCTTCTTGTTCCTGGGCAGCTCTGAGTCGGCTGACCTGTGTCAGGAGCTGTTCAGCGTCGTTGACAAGAAAAACCGAATCTTCCGCGCGCGCACCGGCGCCATACCGTCCCATCGCATGCCCACGCTGCCACGCGGTGGCTATGCCCAGGTCACGTCCGCACCACGCCCGCCGTTCGTCGAGCCCGTGCGCAAGCCTTCCATTGGGTCGATCCATCAGCGGGCGCTGCAGCAGTTTCTGGTGACGCCGAGCATTCTGGTCAACAACGTGGCGGACGTGCTGCACATCAGTGACGGCGCGGGCCGCTACCTGCACCACGTCAGCGGCGAGGTCACCCGGAATCTGTTATCGCTGATCATCCCGGACCTCAGGCTGGAACTCAGGACCGCCGTGTTTCAGACCCAGCAGACAGCGCTGCCGGTCAAGACCCGTCCGGTCATGCTCGGGAGGGACGGGCGGCATTTCCAGGTTGTTATGACGGCGTATCCATTCAGCGACGAAATAAGCGACATGGAGTGCATCCTGGTTGTCTTCGCCGAAGACGAAATAGACGCCAAGGACCTCAGCGAAAACCCCAAGACGCAATCCGAAAATCAGATGCTCTCCAACCTGGAGCGTGAGCTGCAGCGCACCAAGATACAGCTGCAGGACACCATTGAGCATTCCGAGATCTCCAGCGAAGAGCTGAAAGCGTCCAATGAAGAAATGCAGGCGGTCAACGAAGAACTGCGTTCCGCCACTGAAGAGCTTGAGACCAGCAAGGAAGAACTGCAGTCGATCAACGAAGAACTGCTGACCGTCAACCATGAGCTGAAGATCAAGGTCGAAGAGACCGATCAAGTCAACGATTACCTCCGCAACCTGATTTCATCGACCGATATCGCCACCGTATTCGTTGACCGCAACTGCTGCATCAAGTGGTTCACGCCCCGCGCAACCGATATCTTCAGCATGCTCACGGTCGATACCGGGCGGCCGCTGATGGACATCACGCACCGTCTGCATTACGACGACATGATGAGCGACGCGCTGAAAGTGTTCGAAACCCTGAGCGTCATCGAGCGCGAAGTGGAAGGCAAGAACGGCCGCTGGTACATCGCCCGTCTTCTGCCTTATCGCTCTGGCTCCGATCAAATCGACGGCATCGTCCTGACCTTTATCGACATCACTACCCGTCGCGACGCCGAAGAAGAACTCAGGCTTGGGGAAGAGCGACTGCGCCTGATCTCCGAGAACACCCGCGATTACGCGATTATTGTGGTTGATGAACAAAGCCGGATTTCCAGCTGGAACAATGGCGCCGAAGCGATTTTCGGGTATTCCAAAAGCGAGGCCGAAGGCAAGCCGTTCGCGTTCCTCTTTACCGACGAAGACAAAATTGCCGGCATTCCGGAGCAAGAACTGAGCGTTGCCCGCAAGCTGGGCCGCAGCGAAGACGAGCGCTGGCACCTGCGCAAGGACGGTCGCAAGTTCTATTGCAGCGGCGAGGTTTCGTTGTTGCGAGGCGAGGGCTTTCAGGGGTTCGTCAAGATCGCCCGCGATTTGACCCAGCACATGCGCCTGCACGAAGAGCAATCGCAGCATCTGGCAGAGACCCGTCAGTCCAGTGAGCTGAAGGATGAGTTCTTTGCCGTCATGTCCCACGAGCTCAAACATCCGCTTAACCTGATCCAGCTCAATGCGCACCTGCTGCGCAGGCTGCCGGCCATCAAGCGGGAAACCGCAGCGTTAAAAGCCGTGGCCTCCATTAACGACGCCGTGAACAGTCAAGCGCGGATCATTGATGACCTGCTGGACGTTGCGCGTATTCGCACCGGCAAATTCAAGCTGGAAAGCAGCGTGGTGGATTTCCTGGAGTTGGTGAAAGAGATCCGCGGTGTCGTTGAACACAGCGAACACCAGCGCAGCATTACTTTTGACATGCCGGACGGCGAAGGCATTTACATCGAGGCGGACGCCACGCGTGTGGAGCAAATCGTCTGGAACCTGATCAACAACGCGATCAAGTTCACCCCGGCGGGCGGTTCAGTGACGGTCAGCGTCACGTCCGCAGACAGCTTTGCGTGGCTGCAGGTCAGTGATACAGGCCCGGGCATAGAGAAGTCCCAGCTTGAGCACATCTTCCAGATGTTCGGCCAGGCCAACCACCGGCCAAGCAATGGCCATAAAGGCGGGCTTGGCATTGGCTTGTCGCTGGTCAAACAGCTGGTTGAAGCCCACGGCGGTTCGATCAGTGCGCACTCCGACGGACCGGGCCAGGGCGCGACCTTCCAAGTCGGCTTCCCGTTGAGCAGCCCGCCGGTGAGATCGATCCAGAGCGAAGCACTCGACGACGAAGGTCAGCTCAGCGGGATCAAGGTCCTGCTGGTGGATGACTCGCCGGAGGTGCTGGAAACAATGACGCTGCTGCTGGAGATGGAACAAGCACACGTCGTTGCCATTGCAGATGCCAGGCAGGCGCTGGATGTCGCCAAAGATACCGCCTTTGATGTAGTGATTTCGGACGTCGGCATGCCGTTCATGGATGGCCACGAATTCGTGCGGCTGCTTCGGCAAATGCCTGACTACGCCCGTACGCCATGCATAGCGCTGACGGGCTATGGCGCCGATCAAGTCACCGCCGGCAAGGATGCGAGCGGCTTCGATGAATGCGTCGGGAAGCCTGTTCCCTATGACGACCTCATTGAGGTGCTGCGTCGATTGGTGCTTAAGTAATAAGGCCGGCAGCCTGCTTGCCACTCACTGACGCAGCTGCCTTTGGCTGCGTCGGCGGGGGGCAGTGTTGCTTTAACCTCGACCAGGGAACCTCGCTATTCCATGCTGATTTTTGACTGCACCCAAGACGCGTGCGATTTTTTCTCGAAGAAAATCAAAGGCAAGAACACCAGTATTGTGCAGCCCGCAGCTGCCGCCCAGGCGCTGGAAAATGAAAGCGCCGCCGATGAGCGGGTCGATCGCTGGCAGCTGCACGCCATCACGTTCGGTCGCACTAACGTGCTTGCCGCCATGAAAGTCGACACGCGGTACGCCATGCTCTTCGTGGGGCTCAAGCGTAACGACGTGCAAGGTTTTCTTGAGCAGTTCACCCGCCGGTATATCGGTTCTTTGCTTGAACTCGCGGTCAACGTGCGGCAGCAAATGCCGGATCGCGCCGATCTCCAGCGGCGCATCGATGCGTGGGATGAAAGTCTCAAGCCAGTGCATTTTTTCAAGCGCGGCGACCGAAGCGTTCAGACCCACCTCAATGAGGTCCTCGGCTTTGCCGCCTATGACGCCTATGAGGGGCGAGGGCTGGCGGTGGAGTACGACGATCTGGTTGAGTTTGATGCTTCAGTGAACAGCATGATTCGAACGGTCCGAGGCACCGATAGCTTCATACCCGTGCAGCGTGAACTCCAGCAGGCCTGCCCGCGCTTGGGCATGGACATGACCGAGGCGCAGATCGATGAGGGTTATAGCCGGTTGAGAAGCATGCGACGGGGGGTTGAGATTGAGGATGAGGATTGACTGCCAGCGGAAACCTGTAGGAGCCGGCTTGCTGGCGAATGCATTTGTCCAGACGCCGCAATGTCGTCGGATCGCCCGGGTTCGCCAGCAAGCCGGCTCCCGTCAAACATCACCACGGCGCACATGCATTGACCGATGAAGGGCTGTAGGAGTGAGCTTGCTCGCGAAGGGGTTAGCTCACCCACGCTACCTTCAGCGGACAAAACTCAGGCTTCGCGAGCAAGCTCACTCCTACAGTTCACTTTTCAGCAGGTGCATCTAAGTGAGCATCTTGTTTGATGAAAGCCGGGTTGCTGGCGAATGCAGTTGTCCAGACGCCGCAATGTCGTCAGATCGGCCGGGTTCGCCAGCAAGCCGGCTCCTACAGATCATCATCAATCGCGCCATCCCCAATACAGGTCACCACAGATTCAGGTCATCACCGATACAGGCCATCCCCGATACAGCCCATCACAAACCCAGCTCATCATAGATCCGTTGCACATACCGATGCGTCCCCTGCATCTCGCCTTTCCCATAACCCCCGACATAGTTGTCCAGTGCATACCGAATGATCTTGGGCTGAAACGGCACCGACACGTTGAAGTGGTTGTGGTCGAGGAGTGGCTGGGGAATGTTCTCTGCGACGATGTCTCGGCTCTGGCAGAGATTGGCGATGACGATGGGCAGGTCAAGTTCGAGAATCACCTCGATTTCATAAGCAAGAAACGAATCCCCGTCGCCACCTTTGCGCCGACAGTCCTCGCTGCCCAGCAGGATCACCTGCCTGGTGTTGTTCAATCGCTCGCGCAACTGGCGTTTGATGGTCTCTGGTGAAAGGCTGCCCCGCGCTTCGTACAAGTCGTGGGCGTTGAAGAAATCAAAATCGGCGTGCTCGTTTTGGCGCCAGGCCTTCATTAACCAGTAGTGGGAAAGGTCTTCGCTGGCGAACGCGATGTAGGTCTTGTTGCGATGACTCATGGTGAACTTCCTGTAATGAAACGAAGGCGGTTGTCCGCTTCGTTGGTGAGGGCGCTCAGTCCATTGATTGCCGTATTTTGGGTATGCAGCGGCGCCGTCTGGTTCAGCCGGGCTTATCGAAAGGGAAGTTAAAAAGCCGGCTTGTGGCCGGCTTCTCGGTGACGGGTTTGATTGGTTTTTGGCCAACCGCATCCGTCCGCAAAAGTGCGCGCTGCGAGCAGGCGCTTGTGAGGAAGACCGGGCGTGCCTCGGAGGCAGCGCCAAGTCGATCACCCGCCCGCGTGTGGCCGACAGGTGTTGAGATGAAGGCGCGCAGGATACCCATGTTGTCGGCGTATGCCCAGTTGAAATACAGGCTCATCGCGCGCCTCACCGCAAGGTGGCCGGGTGACGGCGGTTATTGAGCGTGGACCACCAGAAGACCCAGCCCAGGATGTGAATGTGCTGCGCCTGAATGTCGTCGGCGCTGAAGATCTCGTCGGGGTACTCGCTGCAGTTATGGCTGCGCAGGCGCAAGCTGCCGCCGGGCAGACGGTAGAGGTATTTCACCCGCAGCATGCCGTCGTGCTCCAGGGCGTACATTTCCCCGTCGATGATGTGCACCCGCCCGCGGTCAATGCCGATGAGCGAACCGTCCTGGATCTTGTCCGCCATGCTGTTGCCCACCATTGGCACGCAGATGGCGTTGTGCAGCTCCACATCCATGGTTTCGAGCACACGCCGCGACAGGCGCACCTTGTGGTTGTGCATCTCGCCAACGGCAGTGCGGCCCGAGCTTTGCATTTGCAGTTCGGTGTAAACCGGCATCTCCAGTTCTTCCCGCACGCTTCGCTCTACTTTGGGTTTTGGCGTGTCCAGCGGAGGGACACTTTCCCGACCCGGTCCGGGATGCTTGGGCCCCTCGCCGCTGCGCAGCCACGCCGAATTGACACTGAGCAGCTCGGCGACTTCTTCAATGCGCGCCACCGGGATACCGCGCTTGAACCAATTGTTCACGTGTTGAGGGGTTACTTTTCGGTTGGCGGCAAAGTCCGTTGCGGAGAGATGGCACTCTCGCAACAGTGCGCGCAGTCGATCACCTGATGTCTTCATGGGCCGGAGTGTACGGCGGCTTGCACCCCGTTTAAATGAACGAAGTGTTCAAATGAGGACGCCGTCATGCTTGAAGTTGAATGCAGGGATTACAACGTTACGCGGGATTTGTAAGCCATTTCTTTCACTGTTTGCTTTCTTGTCAACAGTGACTGAAGCCGGCGCAGCGTGGTGCTGTTGGCATTGAACGCGCGAAGAGGCGCCTGTTAAAGCGCGGGTACGGGATATTGAGTTACCGGACGATTGATTGAATGCGCAAGTGTGGGGTGTGGATTAAACGTGCGGTGTTTATTCGGCGTGTTTTAAACATCTGGCCGATGAAAACAGGAAAAATATCTGATCTGCGAAGGGGAAGTGTACGGCGGGGAACAGCGGGGGAGGTAAGTGAGGGTGGCTCCGTCGACGCGACGCACGCTTCGACGGAGCACAATCGGATCAGCCCTTGTAGGCCGCAACCGATTTGGTGATCGCTTCGCGAGCGGCGTCAGCGCCAGCCCAGCCTTCGATCTTCACCCATTTGCCTTTTTCGAGGTCTTTGTAGTTCGCGAAGAAGTGCTCGATCTGCTGGATCAGCAGCGGCGGCAGATCGGTGTATTCCTTCACGTCCACGTACAGCTGGGACAGCTTGTCGTGCGGGACTGCGATGATTTTGGCATCGCCGCCGCCGTCGTCGGTCATGTTCAGCACGCCGACCGGACGGGCACGAATGACCGAGCCTGGGGTGACCGGGTAAGGCGTCACCACCAGCACGTCCAGGGGGTCGCCGTCGTCGGCCAGTGTGTTGGGGATGAAACCGTAGTTGGCCGGGTAGAACATCGGGGTGGCCATGAAACGGTCAACGAAAAGGCAGTCGCTTTCTTTGTCGATTTCGTACTTGATCGGCGCGTGGTTGGCCGGGATCTCGATTGCGACGTAGATGTCATTCGGCAGGTCTTTGCCGGCCGGAATCTTGCTGTAGCTCATTGGGCTTTGCCCCCTTGGTTGACCATTCGGAATCTGGCATGCAACGCCAAAAAGTGGCCGGATTATAGGCATATTCCAGAAGCCTTGCCATGCGTGACGGCGGGCTTCTGTGTGTCATGTGGAGCCTGATAGACCGGCGTCCCGGCCTAAAGTGCCGCGCTGGAATGCCGTGAGTCGCGCCAGCGGATCCTGACGATAAAAGGCTTTGAGTTGTCGATAGACCTCCGGATACGCCTCGACCAGCAAGTCCGGGCCGCTGAAGAAGTATTCGCTCATGACCGCGAAGAATTCTGCCGGGTTTTCCGCGGCGTAAGGGTCGATTGCTGTCTCGGCGTCCGGGTTGGCATCGAGTTGGCGGTTGAGGTCGTCGTAGGCGCTTTGCATGGCACTGGCCCACTCGCTGATGCGCATGTCGGGGTGCAGGGGCGGCAAGCCGTTTGCCTCGCCGTTGAGCATGTCCAGCTTGTGCGCCAGCTCGTGGATCACCAGGTTGTAGGCTTCCCATCCGCCACTCGCAAGCACACCCGGCCAGGCCAGAATCACCGGGCCTTGCGACCACGCCTCGCCACTGTGCTCGCCGTCCCATTCGTGTTCGACGCCGCTGGCATCGCGATGACGTTGCGGGCTGATGAAATCATCGCCGTACAGGATGATTTCGTGAAAACCCTGATACCAGTTCAGATCGCCCAGGGCGAGCAAGGGCAGCTGCGCCTGAGCGGCAAGGAACAGTCGTGATTCGTCATCCAGTTCGACGCCTTCCAGCGCGGTGAGATGCTTGGCCTGAAGAAACAGCACGCAACTGTCCAGCAGGCTTCGATCCTCTTTTGCGCTCAACCCGTCGAGCATTGGCAGGCGCTCGCGCACGCGCTGCCAGACCTGCGGGTCGACCGGATGCCGCGCCAGCGTGCGCTGCTTGCGCCACTCACGGAACGACCACATCGGTTCAGCGCGCCTCGGCGGAACGACCTGTGCGGCTGCGTACCAGGCCGATGATCATCGGCAGCAGCGAGATCGCGATGATCGCCAGCACCAGCAGTGTCAGGTTCTTTTTGATGAACGGGATATTGCCGAAGAAGAAGCCAAGGGTGACCAGCCCGCCGACCCACAGAACCGAACCCAACACGCTGAACCCGAGAAAGCGCAGGTAAGGCATGCGGCCGATCCCGGCCACGAACGGGGCGAAGGTGCGGATGATTGGCAGAAAGCGCGCAAGGGTAACGGTTTTGCCGCCGTGGCGACCGTAGAATTCCTGGGTTTTGGCCAGGTAATCGCGGCGGAATATCTTCGAGTTCGGGTTGCTGAACAGCTTGTCGCCGGCCGTGCGGCCGATGATGTAGTTGGTGCTGTCGCCGAGTACCGCCGCTGCCATCAACAGGCAGGCCAGCAGCACAGGGTCCATGGCGCCGCCGGCCGCCACTGCGCCGGCGATGAACAGCAGCGAGTCGCCCGGCAGGAAAGGCGTGACCACCAGACCGGTTTCACAAAAAATCACCAGGAACAGGATCGCGTAAACCCAAGTGCCGTATTGGGTCACCAGCAGGTCGAGGTAGACGTCGAGGTGAAGAATCAGATCAAGCGGATTGAAATCCATGTACGGCACCTGGTTTAGAGACCCGATCCGGGTCGTGCGGGGCGAAGAGGAGGGGTGTGCGCGGCATTATAGAGGCAAGCAAAGCAATGTGGCTGTAGCGGGCGTCGCCACATACCGTTTCTATCAACCGCACTGACTTTGTAGACGCGCGCTTGGTCTGGATCGCCTCGGGATGAACACGGACTGTAGGCACTCACAATGTTCACGGACACGCTGCGATCCCGTAGGAGCCGGCTTGCTGGCGAACGGGGAGTGTCATTCGACATCTTCGGTGCAGATCCAACGCGTTCGCCAGCAAGCCGGCTCCTACAGAGTGCATCGTCGCTATCTGCCAACAAAAACGGCCTCCGAAGAGGCCGTTGCTTGTCATCCGATCAAGCTGATCAGAAGAAGCCCAGCGGGTTGATGTCGTAGCTCACCAGCAGGTTTTTGGTTTGCTGATAGTGCTCAAGCGCCACTTTGTGGGTTTCACGGCCAACGCCGGACTTCTTATAGCCGCCGAACGCCGCGTGGGCGGGGTACAGGTGGTAGCAGTTGGTCCACACGCGCCCGGCCTTGATGGCCCGGCCCACGCGATACGCGCGGTTGATGTCGCGGGTCCAGACGCCAGCACCCAGCCCGAACTCGGTGTCGTTGGCGATGGCCACGGCTTCCGCTTCGTCCTTGAACGTGGTCACGCTGACCACCGGGCCGAAGATTTCTTCCTGGAAGACGCGCATCTTGTTGTTGCCCTTGAGCAGCGTCGGCTGGATGTAATAGCCGGTGGCCAACGAGCCCTCCAGTTTCTCGACCTTGCCGCCCGTCAGCAGCTCGGCGCCTTCGCCCTGAGCGATCTCCAGGTACGAAAGGATTTTGTCGAACTGCTGCTGGGACGCCTGGGCGCCCACCATGGTCTCGGTGTCCAGCGGATCGCCGCGCTGGATCTTCAGGACCTTCTTCATCACCACTTCCATGAACTGCGGGTAGATCGACTCCTGGACCAGGCAACGCGACGGGCAGGTGCAGACTTCGCCCTGGTTGAAAAACGCCAGCACAACACCTTCTGCGGCCTTCTCAATGAACTCCGGTTCGGCCTGCATGATGTCTTCAAAGAAAATGTTGGGGGATTTGCCGCCCAGCTCAACGGTGGACGGAATGATGCTGTCGGCCGCCAGTTTCATGATGTGCGAACCCACAGGCGTCGAGCCGGTGAAGGCGATTTTGGCGATGCGCTTGCTGCTGGCCAGTGCTTCACCCGCCTCACGGCCATAACCTTGAACGACGTTGAGCACGCCTTTGGGCAGCAAGTCGCCGATCAGCTCCATCAGCACGGTGATGCCCAGCGGCGTCTGCTCGGCGGGTTTGAGCACGATGCAGTTCCCGGCGGCGAGGGCGGGCGCGAGTTTCCAGGCGGCCATCAGCAACGGGAAGTTCCACGGGATGATCTGCCCGACCACGCCCAGCGGTTCATGGATGTGGTACGCCACCGTGTTGCCGTCGATTTCCGCAGCGGTGCCTTCCTGAGCACGCAATACTCCGGCGAAGTAACGGAAATGATCGACCGCCAGCGGGATGTCCGCGTTCAGGGTTTCGCGCACCGCTTTGCCGTTGTCCCAGGTCTCGGTGATCGCGAGGATTTCCAGGTTCTGTTCGATGCGGTCGGCGATTTTCAGCAGGGTCAGCGAACGCTCCTGAACCGACGTCTTGCCCCACGCGTCGGCGGCGGCATGGGCGGCGTCGAGGGCTTTATCGATGTCTTCGGCCGTGGAACGCGGGAATTCTGCGATCAGCTTGCCGGTGATCGGCGAGGTGTTTTCGAAATACTGGCCTTTGACCGGTGGCACGAATTCGCCACCGATGTAGTTGCCGTATTGGGTCTTGAAGGTCACGAGCGAGCCTTCAGTACCGGGGTGGGCATAACGCATGGTGAATATCTCCTGGCTCTTGTGATTGTGTGGGGATAACGCGTGCGGCGCATGGGTAGAGCGTAGAGCAAATTGGACGACCAACGTTGGCACATGACCCGCACCGGCCGCAAGTTGGGGTGAGGTCCGACCGCTTTCCCGGCTAAAGCCGGTCCCACCCGACCGGCTGTACTGCAATGCCGGCAAACGAATAATGCTGGCTGGCGCTGTATGTGTAGGAGCGCGCTTGCCCGCGAAAGCGTCTGGTCAGAAACATCGATGGCGTCTGACCCACCGCCATCGCGGGCAAGCGCGCTCCTACAATTGTTCGTCGTAAGGACCAACTCTGTGGCGTACCACCTGACGCCTTCCCGGCTAAAGCCGGTCCCACAGGGGCGTGCGTCTGAGCCGGCTGCGCTGGAATGCCGGCAAACGAAATAATGCTGGCTGCCGCCATATTTGTAGGAGCGCGCTTGCCCGCGAAGGCGTCCTGTCAGAACCATCGATGGCGTCTGACCCACCGCCATCGCGGGCAAGCGCGCTCCTACATTTGTTCCGGGCTCCGACAAATGTTTGGCTGGGGCGAGCAATCGCGGGCAAGCGCAGTCGACTGGTGGGACCGGCTTCAGCCGGGAAGGGGCCGGCATGACCGCTATCAATCCCGTGGCATATCACCTGACGCTTTCCCGGCTAAAGCCGGTCCCACGGGGCGTGCGTCTAAACCGGCTGAGCTGCAATGCCTGGGCATGCGCCGTTTTCGGCAATTCCCCCGTGCGCATTCGTTGTCTTCTACGCTAACCTGCGCCCCATGTTTTAAGAGGTCGGTCATGCACATTCATATTCTGGGTATCTGCGGCACGTTCATGGGTTCGCTGGCGGTTCTCGCCAAGAATCTGGGCCATACCGTCACGGGCTCCGATGCCAACGTTTACCCGCCGATGAGCACGCAGCTCGAAGCGCAGGGCATCCAGTTGATGCAAGGTTACGACCCCTCGCACCTGGAGCCGGCGCCGGATCTGGTCGTGGTCGGCAATGCCATGTCGCGCGGCAATCCTGCCGTCGAATATGTGCTGAACAAAGGTATGCCCTACGTCTCCGGCCCGCAGTGGCTCGCGGACCACGTTCTTCGTGGGCGCTGGGTGCTGGCCGTGGCAGGCACCCACGGCAAAACCACCACCAGCAGCATGCTCGCCTGGGTGCTGGAACACGCCGGCATGGCCCCGGGCTTTTTGATTGGCGGCGTGCCGCAGAACTTCGAAGTCTCGGCGCGACTCGGCGATACGCCGTTCTTCGTTGTAGAAGCGGACGAATACGACAGCGCCTTCTTCGACAAACGCTCCAAGTTTGTCCACTACGGCCCGCGTACCGCGATCCTCAACAACCTTGAGTTCGATCACGCCGACATCTTCCCGGACCTGCCTGCCATCGAACGGCAATTCCACCATCTGGTGCGCACTATTCCGAGCGAAGGCCTGGTCATTCACCCCACCACCGAGCCCGCACTTGAGCGCGTCATTCAGATGGGCTGCTGGACACCGGTGCAAACCACCGGGGAGGGCGGTCAGTGGCAGGCGAAACTGCTCAGCGACGACGGCTCGAGATTTGAGGTGTTGTTTGAAGGTGCCCCCCAAGGCGTCGTTGACTGGGGCATGACCGGACAGCACAACGTGGCGAACGCGCTGGCAACTCTGGCAGCGGCCCGTCACGTTGGCGTGGTGCCGCAGCAGGGCGTCGAAGCGTTGAGCGCCTTCAAAAGCGTGAAGCGGCGTATGGAGAAAGTCGCCGAAGTGCGCGGCATCACCATTTATGACGACTTTGCGCATCATCCGACGGCCATTGCTACCACGCTGGATGGGCTGCGTAAAAAGGTCGGCCAGGCGCGAATCATCGCCATCGTCGAGCCGCGCTCCAACTCCATGAAGCTGGGCGCCCACCGCGACGGCCTTCCGGAGAGCGTGGTTCAGGCCGATCAGGTGTATTGGTATTCGCCGGCCAATCTGGGCTGGGACCTGGCCGCCACCGCCGCCGATTGCACCATCCCCTCCCAGGTCTGCGACAGCCTCGAAGGCATCATCGAGCAGGTCAAGCGTCAGGCCGAGCCGGGCACGCATGTGGTCATCATGAGCAACGGCGGTTTTGGCGGCCTGCATGGCAAGCTTGCCGAGGCGCTGCAATGAGCGGCCCGGAACGCATTACGCTGGCCATGACCGGCGCGTCCGGTGCGCAATACGGTTTGCGCCTGCTGGACTGCCTGGTGCGCGAAGACCGTGAGGTGCACTTCCTTATTTCCAAGGCCGCGCAGCTGGTCATGGCCACCGAAACCGACGTCAGCCTGCCGCCCAAACCGCAGATGATGCAGGCGTTCCTCACCGAATACACCGGGGCGGAAGCGGGGCAGATTCGGGTCTACGGCAAAGAGGACTGGATGTCGCCCGTGGCGTCCGGCTCCGGTTCGCCCAGTGCAATGGTCGTGGTTCCGTGCTCGACCGGGACGCTGTCGGCGATTGCCACCGGCGCCTGCAATAATCTGATCGAGCGTGCGGCGGACGTGACGCTGAAAGAGCGTCGGCAGCTGATCATCGTTCCCCGGGAAGCGCCGTTTTCAAGCATCCATCTGGAGCACATGCTCAAGCTGTCGAACATGGGCGTGGTCATACTGCCGGCCTCGCCGGGCTTCTATCATCAGCCGCAGACCATTGATGACCTGGTGGACTTTGTTGTCGCGCGGATTCTCAACTTGCTAAACATTCCTCAAGACATGCTGCCGCGATGGGGCGAGCACCACTATGGCGCTGACGAGTAAGTGAGGCGGATGAACAAGCTTGTTGTGGTCATGCTCGGGCTGCTGCTGACGACGGGCTGCTCGACGGTGCGCACGCTCGACGCCAATCAGCCCGGCGCGCCGATCGTCTATGCCGGCACGCGGCTTGACCTGTATGCCATGGAGGGCGGCTGCTGTGAGAAGGATCGCTTCGGAGCCGAGGCACCGAAGTACCCGATGCTCGATCTGCCCGGTAGCGCGCTGCTCGATACGTTGTTGCTTCCGCTGTCCATCCTCACCGCGCTGGGCGTAGGATTCCAGGCATCGGGCGGGATGTAATTTCCGATCCCTATGTGCGAGCCAGCAGCGCCGCAGATATTCCTGTCGAGAGGTCCATTGTGGGAGTGAGCTTGCTCGCGAAGACGGCATTTCAGGCGCTAAAGATGTAGCGGATGTCTCGGCCTCTTCGCGAGCAAGCTCACTCCCACAGGTTTCGACCGTCATCCATTGCGGGGATGAACTCAGTCTCTCTGCTCTTTCGGCGGCCGTCGCTGCTATTTGCCCAACCGCCGCAAGTCATCCGAATCAACCAGCCGCGTGCCTTCCTGTTCTTCCAGCGCGAGACGCCAGAGGGCGCGTGCGAGATTGCAGGCCTCGATGCCGCCGTATTTGCCGGGAATCAGTTTGGCGATGGGCGCGGCCAGTTGCTCCACCAGGCGCTGGTCCTGGCGCTCGCCGATCAGCAGCGAAGGGCGGGCGATGGTCAGTTGCGGCCAGTTCTGAAGCTTTAGCGCTTCTTCCATCTCGCCTTTGACGCGACTATAGAAAATGCTCGATTGCGGGTCCGCGTTTACCGCGCTGACCACCAGCAGATGCCGCGCACCCAGCTCCCGGGCGCGCTTGCCGAATGCCACGACCATGTCCAGATCGACCGCACGGAAGGCTTCCTGCGATCCCGCCTGCTTGATCGTACTGCCCAGGCAGCAGAAGGCGATATCGACGGGACCTTCCAGGACAGGCAGCAGCTGTTGAAGCTCGCCCACCGGGTTCTCCAGCCGTGGGTGTTCGGCCAATGGACGACGGCTAGGTGCGAGGACGCGGCTTACGGTCGGTTCGTTGAGCAGGCGGTCGAGCAAATGCTCGCCGGTCAGTCCGGTGGCTCCGGCAAGCAGGATGTGCTGAGGCGTCAAGTACATGATCTTTCTCCCTTGATACGCCACAAGCATAGGCGCTGTACCGGAACAGACTGCAAGCGAAGCGGGAGGGTTTCACAAAAACACATGAAATGTTCATGCGCCTCGGCCCTTCAGGCGAGCTCAGCGATGTTCACACGGGTCGGCATCCAGCGCAGTGCAGCCCCATGATCCTTCGTGTGATAGACACGAACCTGTAGGAGCCGGCTTGCTGGCGAACCCGATCAGGCATCCACCGCTGCAGCGTCTGAACGCCTGCATTCGCCAGCAAGCCGGCTCCTACGACTGGATGACCACGCAATCATCTTATGGCAGTGCCGGCTGTCATAAACGCCAAACCAACGGCATCGGTTGGTTCGCGAGCGAACTCGATTCTGTAGGAGCCGGCTTGCTGGCGAACCCGATCAGGCATCCACCGCTGCAGCGTCTGAACGCCTGCATTCGCCAGCAAGCCGGCTCCTACGAATGGATGGCCGCGTAATCACCTTTTGGCGACGAACGCTGTAGTAAAACGCCAAACCAACAGAATCGGTTAGTTTGCGAGCGAACCCGATTCTGTAGGAGCCGGCTTGCTGGCGAACCCGATCAGGCATCCACCGCTGCAGCGTCTGAACACAAGCATTCGCCAGCAAGCCGGCTCCTACAAATGTCATTGCCCC
>Ga0308170_10000462_pt1 | contig 52615 bp, 40 predicted proteins | sample PhyBR2_2_FD_202136 | JGI IMG/M metagenome (GOLD analysis project Ga0308170, IMG submission 202136) | Phyllosphere microbial communities from UC Gill Tract Community Farm, Albany, California, United States - DLSLSB.R2 | ecosystem: Host-associated > Plants > Phyllosphere > Unclassified | place... | reverse complement strand
TTCAGTCGTGTTCATGCGCAGGCCTCGTGTGAAGGTGATTGTCGTAGCGTCCGTTGAAGTCGCGCGACAGGTCGGCCAGGCTCACCTGGCCGAGGCGCTCGACCAGCAGCGCTTCGGCGTCGGCAAAGGCGCTTTCGAGCGAGGCATTCACGACGCGCTCGACCAGGCATTCGCTGTGCTCGTTGCGGTTGCCCATCGCGAACACGGTGGGCGCGCCCACCGCATCGTAGACATCGCGCAGCGTGACTTGCGCCAGGTCGCACGTCACGGTCCAGCCGCCGCCATGGCCGCGCTCGGAGCTGATGTAGCCGCGTTCGCGCAGGCCGGCCAGTACGCGCCGCACCAGTACCGGGTTGGTGCCGAGCATGCCGGCCATCTGCTCCGAGGTCATCGGGCGGTCGCTGTGGGCCAGGTGCAGCAGCACGTGGAGGACGGAAGAGAGTTTGCTGTCGCGTTTCATGTAACTAATGATAGTACAAAAACGCTCGGCAGAAGACCATGTGATCAAAAAAAGGAATTTACGGCAGTTCGGTGCGGGAAACGATGCGGTCAGCGGGGGCTGCAGTCTCAGCGGGGGCGCGCGGCAGCTTCAGCGTCGGCAGGTACCACCACATATAGGTGCTCACGCAGGCGCCGATCACGCCCATCATGATCAGGATCGCGATGCTGTCGAAGTGTCGCGACGACCATGCCATCGAGCCCCACAGCATGATGGTCGCGACGATCTTGCCCTTGAGCGGGATGCCGTGGCCGGCCTCGAAATTGGCGATGTACTTGCCGAACACCCGATGCCCGATCAGCCAGCGGTGCAGGCGCACCGAGCCACGCGCGAAGCAGGCCGAGGCCAGCAGCAGGAAGGGTGTGGTGGGCAGCAGCGGCAGGAAGATGCCGAGGATGCCCAGCAGCACAGCCAGCACGCCGAGGATGTTGTAGAAAACTTTCATGGCGCTACTCTAGCACCGTCGGATCACGCTTGTCGAAATGACTATCCATCATGCATTATGTGCAACCATACAACGGTGAAGCGTGGTTGAACCGTATATTATTGCGCAACGTTAAGTTCTCAACTGCAACTTTTTTCGCATAAGTCAGTATAATAGTTGGCTCAACGACGGGCGCGTTTATTTGGCAGTACCAGGAATTGCTTTCACGCCCGGCTCTCCATTCCATGTGCTGTCCGCCTGCTGCCTGGCTCGATCCGGCCGTCTTTCATGTCTCTTCCCACTTCGCCCCATTCGTCGGGGGCTGTACTCGGCGGCTACGTCCGACCCCGTGTGTTACGCCAACTGGTGCTGTATGTTGCCGTGATGCTTCTGGCTGTCTGGATACTGGTCGCGATCGAGCAGGCGCGCTTTGCAGCGCTGGCCGAAGCCAGCGGCAAGAGCAATGTGCAGAACCTGTCGCGTGCTTTTTCCGAAGAGGTCAGGGCCACGGTGGGGCTGGTCGACCTGTCGCTGGTCCAGTTGCGCGGTACGTGGCAGCGCGATCCGGCTGATTTCGCCCAGGGCGTGGCCGAGCATACGCAGCATCTGCGCATGCCGATCCATTTCACCGTCACCGATGCCGGTGGCCGTCTGCTGTATTCGAACGATGAGGCGCAGCCACGGCAGTTGGCGCAGGGCGCGTTGCCCGAGTTTTCCGTTCACCGCACGCAGGACGGCGACCAGCTGTATGTCGGTCGCCCCGAGAAAGATCCTGTCAGCGGGCAGTGGTCGATTCATTTTACGCGGCCGATCCGCGATGCCGGCGGGCGCCTGACGGGCGTGATCGCCGCCTCGATTCCGCCCTCGTACTTCCTGCGCTTTTATGACAGCATCGATCTGGGTCCGGATGCCGCTGTCAGCCTGATGCGCCTGGACGGCACCATCATCGCGCGCACCTCGCGCCCGGATGGCCAACGCTTTATGGGCGTCAACATGGCCCAGGCACCGCATATTCTGGCCAAAGGTCCCAACGGCATGTTCCGCAAAGTCAGCCTGCTCGACGGGATCGACCGCTTTTTTGCCTGGCACAAGCTGCCGGATTATGGTCTGGTGGTCACGGTCGGCCAGGCCGTGCACGACGCCGAAGCGCGCTTCACCCAGCAAAGCGCGATGATGCGCAATGTGGGCGTGGTCGTGTCGCTCGTGCTTGGCGTGCTGGGATGGGCGGCGATCGGCGCTGCCGACCGGCGCCGGCGCGCGCTCAAGGCGCTGGCAGCGGCCGAGGCACGCTGGAAGCTGGCGCTCAACGCTGCCGGCGACGGTGTCTGGGATTGCGATATCACGAACGGCATCGCGCTGCTCTCGCCCAGCGCGCAGCGCATCCTCGACAGCGAACACGCGAGCGTGTCGTGGTTCGGGAGCAAGGGGATGGCCGAGCTGGTCCACCCGGACGAAATCGACGCTGTGCGTATCGCCTTGCGCGCGCATATCGATGGCGTCACGTCCGACTACGCGATGGTGCACCGGATCCGCATGCGCGACGGCAGCTGGCGCTGGATCGAGGCGCGCGGCACCGTTACCGAATGGGGCGAGCGCGGTGAACCGCTGCGCATGGTCGGCACGTTCTCGAACATCGACGCGCGCAAGCAGGAAGAAGAGCGCATGCGGCGCATGGCGCATGAAGACGCGCTGACGAAGCTGCCCAACCGGGTGCTGCTGGACGACCGCATGCGCCAGGCGATCCGGGTCGCGGCGCGCGATGGCCACAAGGTGGGCCTGATCTATTTTGACCTCGACAAGTTCAAGCCCGTCAATGACACGCACGGCCATGCGGTGGGCGACCGCCTGCTGCGCATGGTGGCCGAGCGCGTGCGTGCGGTGTTGCGTGATTCGGATACGCTGGCGCGGATCGGGGGCGACGAATTCGCCGTGCTGCTGCCGCGTTGCACGCAGCCCCAGGACACCGAGCGCGTGGCCGTCGCCATCCTCGCCTGCCTGGAACAACCGTTCATCGACGGTCCGCGCGAACTGAATATCTCCGGCAGCATCGGTTACGCCCTGTATCCCGATTGCGGCGACGATGGCGCGGCGCTGCTGCACTGTGCCGACCTGGCGATGTACGACGCCAAGGCGCACGGGCGCAACCGGATCTCGGGCAGCTACCGCACCCGGGTCTGACGGCGACCGGCCGGCATCAAGGCAACGCCTCCAGATCGGGCACGGCCAGCGCCGGCAGCACATGCGCCGTATGGCGCGGCAAGTAGATAGTCACCGTGGTGCCGGCGTCCGGCTTGCTGGCCAGCCGGATCTGCCCCCCGCTCTGGCGCACGAAACCATGCGCCATCGACAGTCCCAGTCCCGTGCCTTTGCCTTCCGGCTTGGTGGTGAAGAACGGTTCGAACGCGTGTTCCATCACCTCCGGCGGCATGCCGTGGCCGGTGTCGGCCACCGTGATCATCACGTAGTCGCCCGGCGCCAGTTCGGGATCGAGCGGGCCAGCTGCCGCGTCGATCGTCACGTTCGCCAGCCGCAGCGCGATGTGGCCACCGCCTTCCATTGCATCGCGCGCGTTGATGATCAGGTTGAGCAGCACGTGCTCGAGCTGGTTCGGGTCGACCAGTGTCGGCCACAGGTCGGGCACGCTGCTGCGTTCGAGCTTGACGGCGTCGCTGGCGGCGCGCTGCAGCAGGCTGTCACTGCGATCGAGCAGTTCGGCCACGTTGACGACGCTCGGATGCAGCGGCTGGCGCCGCGCAAACGCGAGCAGCTGGCCGGCCAGCTTCGAGCCGCGTTCGACGGCGTCGAGCACGTTGTGCAGGCGTTTGCGCGTGGGCGGGCCGTCGGCGCGCAGCATCAGCTGCACGTTGGCGCTGATGATGTGCAGGATGTTGTTGAAGTCGTGCGCCACCCCGCCCGTCAGCTTGCCCACCGCTTCGAGCTTTTGCGCGCGGTGCAGGGCCATGCGCGCTTCGACCAGGCGCGCCTGGCGCTGCAGCTCGCGTTCTTCGGCGGCGCGGCGCGACGTGATGTCGCGCACGAACACGGTGGCGCCGGCGCCGTCCGACGGCGGCAACAGCGCCACCGCCAGTTCGACCGGCACGCGCCGGCCGCTCGTGTGCAGCACCTCGGTTTCGGCCGGCTGGCCCGGCAGCGGGCCCACGCCATTCCTGGCAAACGCATCGAACGCGTTGCGGAAGGCCGCATGACCCTCTGCGGGCAGCAATTCCTCGGCCGGACGGCCGATGGCGTCGTCGGCTTCCATGCCGAAGATCTGCGAAGCCTGCGCGTTCCAGTCGGTCACGCGCCCCTGGCGGTCGAGCGCGACAAAGCCGTCGTAGGCGGTTTCGAGGATCACGCGGGTACGGCGGCCGTCCGCGGCAATGCGGTCGTGCGACTCGCGCAGTTCGAGCGTCATCGCGTGCGCCAGTTCCAGCGCGCGCCGGCGCGAACTGGCCAGCAGCCACACGATCAGGCTGGCCAACGCACCGAGCACGATGCCGGCAATGGCGATCATGCGCGGCCGGGTGGTATCGAGCGCGGCCTCGAAATCGACGCCGGAACCCATCCGCACGGTCCACACGCGGCCTGCGATCATCATTCTGGTGGTCGCGGAAAAGCGCGGCGCCGTGTGCGCGGCCGCGCCAGCGGACTGGTACAGCAGCGTGGCCGGTGTGGCGGTGTCACCGTCGTGGATCGTAACGTCGAGTTCGGGCGCGCTGACGCCGCCCACCCGGCGCATCAGGTCGTTCATGCGGAACGGCGCATAAATCCAGCCGGTCAGCGCGGCGCGGCGCTGCGCGGCGTCGTCGATCAGGCGACCGGTGCGATACACGGGCAGGTACATCAGCACGCCCGACTCGGCGCTGCCATCGTCCTCCTGGACCAGCACCACCTTGCCGCTCAGGGTCGCATGGCCGCTGTCGCGCGCTGCCAGCAGGGCTGCGCGGCGCGCCGGTTCGCTGGCCATGTCGAAGCCGAACGCGCGCAGGTTGCGCGCATTGAACGGCTCGATGTGCGAGATCACCGCGAGCAGCGGGCCAGATGCCGGGTCGCCCGGCGCCGGCTGCACACGGTAATCGGGAAAACCGTCGGCGCGTACCTGCGCTTCGTGCGCCGCCACGTCGCCCGGCGCCAGCCGGGTGGCGATGCCGAGCGCACCGATGCCGGGGAAATTCTGCACCAGGTCCAGGCTGTGGTAATACTCACCGAACACGGCGCGAGGCAGGTCGACCGAGCCGCGCAGGAAGCCGCGCGCGCTTTGCAGCACCTGCTCATAGACGAGCATGCGCCGGCTGATGTTGTAGGTCATCGCGCGGGTGCGATAATCGAAGGCTTCGCGCAGCTGCGCTTCTGCATTGCGCTGCGCGCTCGACCAGGCCACCCAGGTCACCAGCAGCGTGATCACGAACACCAGCAGCGCCATCAACAGTGGCGCGTGGCCGGCGGCAGGCGGCGGTGATGCAGGGGGGCGGGTGGGGGTGTGCTGCATGTCCTTGTGTGGGGCAGCCGTGATGGCGCAATGGATGGGAGCGGTAAGGTCTCCACAGGATACGCACCCTCGCATTCGCGGGGCGCACGCAACTTTTGCTAATTCGTTAATGAGTCACATCAGCCGGACCCATTTGCTGTTAATTTATTTTATGAAACATTCTAGCCCGAATCGCCTGGTTTGTAATGACGTAGGAGCGCCATGACGCAATTCCTGCGCCGCCATTGGCCGTTGACGGGGTTGATTGCCGTGCTTGGCCTGAGTGCGCTGTGGAGCATGCTCGCCCCGATCAAGGGTGGCAGCCATCAACTGCTGCTGGTGTTTCCACCCGGCGTCACGGTCAATGGCATGACCGTGCCACGGGAAATCCGCCTGACGCGGGGTGTGCAGGATGTGCTGCTTCTACGCAACAGTGACCGGGTGCCGATCGTGTTCGGCCCGCTGAAACTCGCACCCGGGCGCGACGTACGCCTGCCGTTCAGCGAAGAAGGGGTAGTCGAGTATGTCTGCCCGCCAGTACTGGGCAAGGTGGTGCGCGTGCGCATGGTGGCCGCGCCCGGCCCTGGCTGGGGCCGCCTGGTCTGGCGCCTGGGCAGCCTGCACCATTGGGTGCGCTACCTGCCGCTGCGCTCGCCGGACGATTGAGACGGTGACGGCTGCGGCTGGCGCGCAGGCCCAATTGCAGCGCCCGTGCGTCCGGCAATCGTGTCCCGCGTTGGCGGCGATTCTGTCATCATGAACCCATGTCGACGATTTCCATGCCACTGTTCCCGCTCAGTACGGTGCTGTTTCCGGACGGGGTGCTGCCGCTGCAGGTGTTCGAGGTACGCTACCTCGACATGATCAGCCGTTGCATCGTCGACGGCACGCCGTTCGGCGTCGTCCTGCTCACCAGCGGCCACGAGGTGCGCAAAGCCGATGCCGGGCAAGAGCGCTTCGTGGCCGCCGGTACCATCGCCTCGGTCACCGAAACCACTGCTGAAACCCCTGGTCTGCTGCAGGTGCTGTGCCGGGGCGGAGCGCGTTTCAATGTCGTCACCGCCGAGCAGCGCGTCAACGGGCTGTGGGTGGCCGAAGCCGAACTGGCCGAAGACGACCAGATCGTGCGCATTCCGTCCGAGCTGCAGGGCGCCGCCGATGCGCTCGACCGCGTGCTTAATTCGCTGCACGAAGTCCCGCAGCACCGCTGGCCGGTGCAGCCGCCGTTCCGGCTGGACGACTGTGGCTGGGTCGCCAATCGCTGGTGTGAGCTATTGCCATTGCCCAACCAGCAAAAGCACAATATGCTGATGCTTGATAACCCCGTGATCCGGCTCGAACTGCTGCACGATGTCCTCGACGAACATGGGTTGATCACTTCCTAGCCGCTCATCGGGGTCCAGCCAGCATGACATTCTCGGACGACTTGCTCATTGCGTACATCAACGGCGACCTCGCCGAGCCGGCGCGTGCGGCGGTCGAGCGGGCAACCAATGCCGATCCCATCCTGGCGGCGCGCGTGGCCCAGCACCGGACCGAACTGCGCAACGGGCGCGGGCGCAGCGTCGGGGTATCGGCCAATGGCCACGATGGCAATGCCAGCGCGCAGCGCCCGGTGCAGCAGGGCGCCAAGGTGGTGCACCTGAACACCCTGCGCCCCGGCCGCCCCATGCCGTTCCCGCCGCCCCCGCCGAGCCGGGTCATCGGCTTGCACTGGGTGACGCTCACGGCAGCGCTGCTGGCCAGCGCCGTGCTGGGCGCGGTCGGCTGGCATCATCTGGGGCAAGGGCCTGGCCTGGCCGTGCTCGACCATGACAACGGCGTGCTGGTCGCGCGTGGCGCGCTGGTAGCAGCACTGGACGATCAACTGGCCACGCCCGGCCCATCCGACAGCGGGGTACGCATCGGCGTCACGTTCGTGGCCAAGGATGGTGGTTATTGCCGCAGTTTCGTCGTCGATACCACAGCAGGCCTGGCCTGCCTGCGCCGCGGGCGCTGGACGATTCCGGTCCTGTCTCAGGGCACGGCCGGCGCAGCCTGGCTCGACGGCTCGATCCCGCCGCCGGCCGTGCGCGCTGCCATCGAGGCGCGCATGGCCGGCAGCGCGCTCGACCCGGCTGCTGAACGCGCCGCCCGGCAACGCGGCTGGGCGCGGTGAGGAGGGCGCTGCCGCAGTCTGCGTACGCCGCAGTGTTCCTTCTGGTAAACTGCTTAAAAAAGTGGCGGGCATATACAGGGGTGCCGATTTCGGGTATCTTGTCACCCGCTAAAAGTGTCTCTACGTCCGCTTTCTCCGGCCCGCTTGCTGGCCAATCATCCGGTCCCGCCGCCTTGCGCCGGCGTCCGGTTTTCGTTGTCCCCTCTCGCTGTGTGCTGCCGATCGCGACGGGTCAATATGCCCGATCGTAGAGCTGAACGAACGATTTCCCGAAAAAACTATGTCTGATACCCCGAACAATACCGAAGTCGCTGTCACGCCAGACGTGGATGTGCTGGTCGCTGCCGACGCCATTCCGGTCGTGCGCTTTGCCGATTTCGGCCTGGCGCCGGAAATCCTGCGCGCGCTGACGGACCAGGGCTATGTGCACCCGACGCCGATCCAGGCCGAGGCCATTCCGGTCGTGCTGCAAGGCCGCGATGTCATGGGCGCGGCCCAGACCGGCACCGGCAAGACGGCCGGCTTCTCGCTGCCGATCATCCAGCTCTTGATGCAGCATGCCAATCCGAGCATGTCGCCGGCGCGCCACCCGGTGCGCGCGCTAATCCTCGTGCCGACCCGCGAACTGGCGGTGCAGGTGGCCGAAAACGTCAAGGCCTACGCCAAGCACACGCCGCTGCGCGCCACCGTCGTCTTCGGCGGCATGGACATGAAGCCGCAGACCGAGTTGCTGCGCGCCGGTGTCGAGATCGTCATCGCCACGCCGGGCCGCCTGCTGGACCACATCGAGCAAAAGAACGTCAGCCTCGGCCAGGTGCAGATGCTGGTGATGGACGAAGCCGACCGCATGCTCGACATGGGCTTTTTGCCCGACCTGCAGCGCATCATCAACCTGCTGCCGAAGCAGCGCCAGAACCTGATGTTCTCGGCCACGTTCTCGCCCGAAATCAAAAAGCTGGCCAACACCTTCCTCAACAATCCGCTGACCATCGAAGTCGCGCGCAGCAATGCCACCGCCGACAAGGTCACGCAGATCGTCTACAAGGTCGAAGAAGGCCAGAAGAGCGACGTCGTCGAGCACCTGATCCGCTCGCGCAACCTCAAGCAGGTGATCATCTTCTCGAACACCAAGATCGGCGCCTCGCGCCTGTCGACGCACCTCGAAAAACGCGGCATCAAGGCCTCGGCAATCCACGGCGACAAGACGCAGCAGGAACGCATGGCGGCGCTGGACGCGTTCAAGGATGGCGGTGTCGAAGTGCTGGTGGCGACCGACGTCGCCGCCCGTGGCCTGGACATCACTGACCTGCCGGCCGTGATCAACTACGATCTGCCATACAACGCTGAAGACTACGTGCACCGGATCGGCCGCACGGGCCGCGCCGGCGCCTCGGGCGACGCGCTGTCGGTGTATTCGGACAAGGACGAGCGCCTGCTGGCCGACATCGAAAAACTGATCAAGCAAACCATCACGCGCGGTGAGCTGACCGGCTTCGCACCGGCCCCGGCCGGGCGCGGCGACAGTGATCGCAGCGGCCGCAGCGAGCGGCCAGCGCGCCGCACCGAGGGCGAAGTGCGCCCGGCGCCGGTGGCCCGCACGGGCGAGCGGAGCGAACGTTCTGAGCGTCCTGAGCGCAGCGAGCGCCCTGACCGCGCCGAGCGCAACGAGCGTTACAGCCGGCCCGGCTCCGGCCCGTACCCGCGGCCGGGCAAGATCGATCCGTGGTTCCTCAAGCCGTACGAGCCGGCCAATGCCAGCGCGCCGGTGCACAACGAAACGGTCTCGGCGGCGAAGCCGAAGCAAAAAGTCGCGGCCCTGCTGGGCGGCTTGCGCAAGCAATAAGCAGCGCCGCGCGCGATTCGCCCTGGCGCTCGCGCGCGCTTCCGATGATACCCATCTCCGACTCCCCCGCCGACGGCGCGCGCGGCATCTTTGCCGTGCTGGTTACCTACAACCCGGATCCGGCCAAGGTGGCCAGTCTGGCCGCGCTGCTGCGCAGCCAGGTCGAGCGCGTGCTGGTGGTCGATAACGGCAGCGCCAACGCGGCGGCGCTGGCGGCCGCCTGCGCCGCGCTGCCGGCCGTCACGCTGCTGTCGCTGGACAGCAACACCGGCATCGCCCACGCCCAGAACGCCGGCGTGGCGCTGGCCCGCCAGCAAGGCGCCCGCTACATCGTCTATTTCGACCAGGACAGCACGCCGCCAGCCGGTTTTGTGGCCACGCTGCGGCGCAGCTTCGCCGCGCTGTCGGCGCACGCCAAAGTAGCCGCCACGGTGCCTGTGTTCCGGCACGCGCGGGACGGTTTTTATTACCCCCTGATCCTGCTGCGTCGCTTTGGCCTGCGCACCAAAATCGTGCCCGACGGCACCGGCGGCGCGCCGTTTGTCATCTCGATGGCGATCTCGTCGGGCACCTTCACCAGTATCGCCGTGCTGGACGACGTCGGCCCGATGCGCGACGATTTTTTCATCGACTATGTCGATACCGAGTGGTGCCTGCGGGCGCTGGCGCGTGGCTACACCTTCTACGCCGTGCCCGACGCCAGCATGTTGCACGCCATCGGCGACCACACCATGCGGTTCCTGCGCTGGCGGGTGCCGGTGCATACGGCGGCGCGGCGCTTTTACCGCATCCGCAACGGCTTTTACATGCTGCGGCTGGCACACGTGCCGCTGCTGCTGGGTCTGCGCGAGGTCGCGTTTAACTGTGTACATCAGGTGCTGATGATTGCCACCCAGCGCCCGCGCGCGCTGCAGGTGCGCGTGTTCGCCCGTGCTGTGCTGGCTGGACTGGGACGCTTCCAAGGCAGATAATAATATTGTATGAATAAAAAAATAACATTGTCGATCGTTAGCCACGGACACGCCGCTTATGTCGCGCGCCTGTTGTTGCAGCTGGCGGCGCTAAAGCGCAGCGATTTCGACGTGATCCTGACCCACAACGTGCCGGAAGTGGCGCCGCCGGGAGTGGAAACGCTGCCGTTCCCGCTGAGGCTGGTTGAAAACGTCCGGCCAAAAGGCTTTGGCGGCAACCACAATGCCGCCTTTGCCATCAGTAATGGCGAGCACTTTGTTATCCTCAATCCCGACATCGAACTGATCGGCGACCCGTTCACGGCGCTGCTGGCGCTGGCCGAAGCGGACCCGCACTGCATCTGCGCGCCGTTGATCGTTGACGGCGACGGCCGGGTCGAGGACAGTGCGCGTTGTTTCCCGTCACCTTACCGCCTCGCCAAGCGGCTGTTGTGCCGTATTTTGAAGCGGCCAATCGCGCCCGATCCGGTGCCGCAACAGGGCGACCTGCTGATGCCGGACTGGGTGGCCGGCATGTTCCTGATGGTGCCGCGCCCGACGTACGCATTGCTGGGCGGCTTTAACGACGGCTTTTTTCTGTATTTCGAGGATGTTGATTTTGGTGCCCGGGCCCGCCTGGCCGGCTGTCACATTCTGGTCAACCGTGCCGTGGCGGTGATCCACCGGGCGCAGCGCGACAGCCACCGCCGACCGCGCTTTATGTGGTGGCACGTGCAGAGCGCATTCCGTTTTTTCCGCTCGGCCACCTATTTCCGCATCCAGTGGCGCAGCTGGTTGGGCCGACGCTGAGGCCGCGCCAGCACGTGTAAATTTTGTCTCAGGGGCCGCTATATTGGTAGAATATCAGCCCCGCGCCGGGCGGATGAGATAAAATTGGCGCGCTGTGGCGGGGATATATGTTGGGCTAATCGATAACTAACTGGCGGTTTCTTCACCTGAAACATGTTTGATTCCCTCGTCAGCACCATTTTACTTTGATGAGCTTTCGAGGAGTTTCAGATGATTTTAGTGACGGGCGGAGCCGGATTTATCGGCGCAAATTTTGTCCTCGACTGGCTGGCGTCACCGGGCAACGAAGCGGTCGTCAATCTTGACATCCTCAGCTACGCCGGCAACCCGGAGACGCTGGCCTCGCTGGCCGGCGATGCTCGTCACATCTTCGTCCACGGCGACATCGGCGACAGCGCCCTGGTGGCCAGACTGCTGGCCGAACACCGGCCGCGCGCCATCGTCAACTTCGCCGCAGAAAGCCACGTCGACCGCTCTATCCACAGTCCGGGCGCATTTATCCAGACCAACGTGGTCGGCACCTTCAACCTGCTGGAAGCGGTGCGCGCCTATTGGGGCACGCTGGACGGCGCGGCCAAGAGCGATTTCCGTTTCCTGCACGTGTCGACCGATGAAGTGTACGGTTCGCTGGGCAAAGACGAGCCCGCCTTCACCGAGCAGCACCGCTACGAACCGAACAGCCCGTATTCGGCCAGCAAGGCCGCCAGCGACCATCTGGTGCGCGCCTACCACCACACCTACGGTCTGCCGGTGCTGACGACCAACTGTTCCAACAACTATGGTCCGTACCACTTCCCGGAAAAACTGATTCCGCTGATGATCGTCAACGCGCTGGCCGGCAAGGCGCTGCCGGTGTACGGCGACGGCCAGCAGATCCGCGACTGGCTGTACGTCAAAGACCACTGCAGCGCGATCCGCCGCGTATTGGAAGCCGGCACCACGGGCGAGGTCTACAACGTCGGCGGCTGGAACGAAAAGCCGAATCTGGACATCGTTCACACTGTCTGCGCGCTGCTCGACGAACTGCGCCCACGCACCGACGGCGCCGCCTACAGCCAGCAGATCACCTACGTCACCGACCGTCCCGGCCACGACCGCCGTTACGCGATCGACGCAGGCAAGATCGAGCGCGAGCTGGGCTGGAAGCCGGCCGAAACATTCGAGACCGGCATCCGTAAAACGGTGCAGTGGTATCTGGACCATCAGGACTGGGTGGCCAACGTGCAGTCCGGTGCCTACCGCGACTGGGTTGAGCAAAACTACGGCGAGCGTGTGGCATGACCACGTCGTCAAAACCCCTCAAGATCCTGCTGTTTGGCAAGGGCGGGCAGGTCGGCTGGGAGCTGCAGCGCAGCCTGGCGGGGTTGGGTGATGTGGTCGCGCTCGACAGTGGTGACACGACGCTGTGCGGCGACTTCACCGATCTGGACGGCATTGCCGCCACCGTGCGTGCGGTGCAGCCCGACATCATCGTCAACGCCGCAGCCCACACGGCGGTCGACAAGGCCGAGTCCGAGCCAGACCTGTGCCGCACCATCAACGCCCTGGCGCCGGGTGTGCTGGCGCGCGAGGCGGCCGCCTGCGGCGCCTGGCTGGTGCATTATTCGACCGATTACGTGTTTAACGGCGGTGGCCAGCAGCCGTGGTCGGAAACCGACAGCACCGGCCCGCTCAGCGTGTACGGCAGCACCAAGCTGGAAGGCGAACAAGCAGTCCAGGCGTCCGGCTGCAAACATCTGATTTTCCGCACCAGCTGGGTGTACGCGGCGCGCGGCGGCAACTTCGCCAAAACCATGCTGCGCCTGGCGGGCGAGCGCGACAAGCTGTCGATCATCGACGACCAGATCGGCGCGCCCACGGGCGCCGATCTGCTGGCCGACGTCACGGCGCACGCCATCCGCGCGGCCCGGCAACGGCCTGAGCTGGCCGGCGTGTACCATCTGGCGGCGGCCGGCAGCACGTCGTGGCACGGCTACGCCAGCCTCGTCATCGAAACCGCGCGCAATGCCGGCGTGGCCATCAAGGTGGCGCAGCAGGATATCGCCGCCGTCACCAGCGACGCCTTCCCGACGCCGGCCCCGCGCCCGAAAAATTCGCGCCTCAACACCGGTAAACTGCAAGCCGCGTTTGACCTGACGTTGCCACAGTGGCAGCAGGGCGTGATCCGCATGCTGACCGAAATCCTCGAGAAATAATCATGAAACAACGCAAAGGCATCATCCTCGCCGGCGGTAGCGGCACCCGGCTCTATCCGGTCACGATGGCCGTGTCCAAACAGCTGCTGCCGATCTACGACAAGCCGATGATCTACTACCCGCTCAGCACGCTGATGCTGGCCGGCATCCGCGACATCCTGATCATCTCCACGCCGCAGGACACGCCGCGCTTCGAGCAGCTGCTCGGCGACGGCAGCGCGTGGGGCCTGAACCTGCAGTACGCGGTGCAGCCGAGCCCGGATGGGCTGGCCCAGGCGTTCCTCATCGGCAAGGAGTTCCTCGATGGCGCACCGAGCGCGCTGGTGCTCGGCGATAACATTTTTTATGGCCATGACCTCCAGGGCCAGCTGGAAAAAGCCGGCACCCAGCCTGGCGGCGCGACCGTGTTTGCCTACCACGTCAAGGACCCGGAGCGCTACGGCGTGGTCGACTTCGACGCGACCGGGCATGCCACCAGCCTTGAGGAAAAGCCAGCTGTGCCAAAGAGTAGTTATGCCATCACCGGCCTGTATTTTTACGACGGCGACGTGGTCGACATCGCCGCCAGCCTGAAGCCGTCGCCACGTGGCGAACTGGAAATCACCGACGTCAACCGGGTCTATATGGAGCGCGGGCAACTGAACGTGGAAATCATGGGCCGCGGTTACGCGTGGCTCGACACCGGCACCCATGAGAGCCTGAACGAGGCCAGCAATTTCATCCAGACCATTGAACACCGCCAGGGTCTGAAAGTGGCCTGCCCGGAAGAGATCGCGTACCGCCGCGGCTGGATCGACGCGGCCCAGGTGGCGAAGCTGGCGGCGCCGCTGGCGAAAAACGGTTATGGCCAGTATCTGCAACGCATGTTAAAAGAAACGGTGTTCTGATGAAAGCGACCCCCTTAGCCATACCGGACGTGGTGCTGATCGAGCCGAACGTATTCGGCGACGAACGCGGATTCTTCTTCGAAAGCTTTAACCAGCGCCAGTTCAACGCGGCGATCGGTTACGACGTCGAGTTCGTTCAGGACAACCACAGCCGCTCAGTCAAAAACGTGCTGCGCGGCCTGCACTATCAGATCCAGCATCCGCAGGGCAAGCTGGTACGGGCAGTGCAGGGCAGCGTATACGACGTGGCCGTCGACCTGCGCCGCAGCTCGGCCACATTTGGCCAGCACGTGGGTGTTGAACTGTCGGCCGACAACAAACGCATGTTGTGGGTGCCGCCTGGTTTTGCCCATGGCTTTGTGGTGCTGTCGGAAACTGCCGAGTTCCTCTACAAGACAACCGATTACTGGTATCCCGAGTTCGAACGCAGCCTGGCGTGGAACGACCCCACGGTTAATGTCGCGTGGCCGCACAGCGGTGCACCGTCCCTGTCCGGCAAGGACCAGTTGGGTAAGCTGCTGACCGATGCGGAGAGTTTTGCGTGAAACAAGCCAGTGTCACGATCAATCCGCACGCCGCTCAACCCATCTCACCGGCGTCGCTAGCCGCCAGTCTATGGCGCAATCGGCAGTTGCTGGCGCAAATGACGCGGCGCGAGGTGGTGGGGCGCTATAAGGGCTCGGCGTTAGGCCTGGCCTGGTCGTTCTTCAATCCGGTGTTCATGCTGGTGGTGTACACCTTCGTGTTCTCCGAGATTTTCCGTTCGCGTTGGAGTGGCCTCGGCGGCGACGAGAGTAAAACCCAGTTCGCCTTGGTGCTGTTCGTCGGCATGATTGTGCTGGGCCTGTTTAGCGAGGTAGTCAATCGTGCCCCCGGCCTGATTCTGGCCAATGCTAACTATGTTAAAAAAGTAGTGTTTCCGCTGGAAGTGCTGCCGGTTGTCAACCTTGGCGCAGCGCTGTTTCACAGTTTGATCAGCTTGGCGGTGCTGCTGGCCGCGTATGCCTTATTTAATGGCGCGCTGCAATGGACAGCGGTATTCGTGCCGCTGGTGCTGCTGCCGTTGCTGATTCTCATTCTGGGGTTGGCTTGGATGTTGGCGTCGCTCGGTGTATTTCTGCGCGACGTCGGACAGTTTGTCGCGATCCTCACGACGGTGCTGACGTTCCTGTCGCCGGTGTTTTATCCCGTCACCGCGGTGCCGGAGCGCTTCCGCTCGATCATTATGCTCAATCCACTGACTTTCATCATCGAACAGGCCCGCGACGTGCTGATCTGGGGCCGCTTGCCGGACTGGTTCGGGCTCGGGGTGTACACGGGCGCCGCCATGGCGTGCGCCTGGTGCGGCTATGCGTGGTTCCAGAAAACCCGGAAAGGATTCGCCGATGTCCTCTAACCCTCCGCTGGGCGAATCGGCCATCCGCATCGAAAATCTCAGCAAATGCTACGAAATCTACGACACCCCGCGTGACCGCCTGAAGCAGTTTTTGCTGCCTCGGTTGAAACGCCGTGGGTCGCCGGCCAAGCAATATTTCCGTGAATTCTGGGCCGTCAAGAACGTCTCGTTCGATATCAAAAAAGGCGAAACCGTCGGTATCGTCGGGCGTAACGGCTCGGGCAAGTCAACCCTGCTACAAATGATTTGCGGCACGCTCACACCGACCAGTGGCAGCATCCAGACCAATGGCCGCATTGCCGCGCTGCTGGAGCTGGGTTCCGGGTTCAATCCGGAATTTACCGGTCGTGAAAATGTCTATATGAATGCGTCGGTGCTGGGGCTCAGCAACGACGAGATCGATGCGCGCTTCGACGCCATCGTGCAATTCGCCGACATCGGAACCTTCATTGAGCAGCCCGTAAAGACCTATTCCAGTGGCATGATGGTGCGCCTCGCGTTCGCGGTGATTGCCCACGTCGATGCCGATATATTGGTCGTTGACGAGGCGCTGGCCGTAGGCGACGCCTTTTTCACCCAAAAATGCATGCGCTTCCTGCGCCAGTTCATGCAAAACGGCACTGTGCTGTTTGTCAGCCATGATACGACCGCGCTGGTCAATTTGTGCAGCAAGGCGGTCTTGCTCAGCCACGGCAAAGTCGTGGAAATCGGCACGCCGAAAGACGTTTCCGAGCACTACCTGGCGAGTCTGTACGAAACTACCCAGGACGTTGGCGGCACCAGCGCGGTCCTACCGCACGCCGACGCCATGGAAGAGGGCGCCGAGGAGGAGCAAGCGAGTAATGGCGTGGTCACATTTCGCGACATGCGCGAGCCGCTCATTAATGGCTCGACCTTACGCAACGATATAGAAGTGTTCCGCTTCGAAGCGGATAAAACCGGTTTTGGTACCGGGTACGCCAAAATCGTCGGGGTCAGCCTGACCGACTGGAGTGGCGTGCCGTTGACTTGGATCGTTGGTGGCGAGGATGTGGTGCTGGAGATCCGTTGCCAGGCCCATCAGTTAATGCTGAGTCCCATCGTCGGCTTCCAGTTCAAGGACCGTCTCGGCCAGGTGATCTTTTCGGACAACACTTTTCTGGTGTACCAGCACGCACCCGTCGTGGTGGCGGCCGGCACGGAACTGTTGGCGCGCTTTCAGTTCCGGCTGCCTGTGCTGCCCTCGGGCGACTACAGTATTTCGCCGGCGATCGCGGAAGGTACTCAGGACGAGCACGTTCAACACCATTGGCTGCACGACGCCATGATCTTGCGCGTGCACGCCAGTTCCGTTTGTTTCGGTTTGGTGGGTCTGCCGATGAAAAAAATCAGTTTGGAGAATGTGTAAGATGCAATTTACGGGTGAGCGGTATATGCCGACGGAAGCTGGCCGTATCCAGCTGGAACATTACCATCGCTATGCCACCGTGATGGAGCTGGTAAGTGGCAAAACGGTGCTCGATGTCGCCTGTGGTGAGGGCTACGGTTCAGCCATGCTGGCCGACGCGGCCGTGCACGTCACCGGCGTGGATATTTCCGACGAGGCGGTGGAACACGCGGCTCGCAGCTATCAGAAAGCCAACCTCGTGTATCGCCAGGGCAGCGCCATCGCGCTGGATTTCGCCGATGCCAGTTTCGACGTGGTGGTCTCGTTCGAAACCATCGAGCACCTGGCCGAGCAGGAGGATATGCTGCGTGAAATTCGCCGCGTGCTGCGCCCGCAAGGGGTGCTGGTCATTTCGTCGCCGAACCGCCCCGTATATTCAGAGGAGAGCGGCGAGCATAATGAGTTCCATGTAAAGGAGCTCGATTTCGGCGAATTTGACGCCTTGCTCAAGCAGCAGTTCGGGGCCATCCGCTACCTCGGCCAGCGCATGTTGATGGGCTCGGTAATCCAACTTCTCGATGGCCAGCCATCCGCGTACCGGGCCTGGCATCTGGAAGGCACCCAAATGCTGCCGGGTGCGGCCGGGCTGACGGACGCCGTTTATTTTGTCGCGGTCTGCGCTGCCGACGCCGGGGACTTACCTAGCGCGGTCTCGACCATGACGTCGCTTCTGTATCCGGAAAAGCTGGATTTGGTGAAGCACTATGTCGGCTTTGCCAAGTGGGCGCAGGATCAAAATCAGGTCATCGCCGAGCGCGATGCTGAGAAGCTCAGCCTGATCGAGATCTTGAAGGAGCGTGACCTGGCGATCGGCGCCCGTGATGCCCAAGTGCTGCAACTGACTCAGGCCGTGGAGGGGATTGCCGAGCGCGATGCTGAGAAGCTCAGGCTGATCGAGGTCTTGAACGAGCGTGACCTGGCGATCGGCGCCCGCGATGCCCAAGTGCGGCAACTGACTCAGGCCGTGGAGGGGAATGCGGTTCAGGCCGCCCACAGCGCTGGACAGATCGACGGCCTGAACCAGGCGATCTCCGCCGGCTACCGGCGTGTCGAGGAACTGGCGCGCACTGTGGCGCAGTACCAGGCATGGACCACGCAGGCCAATCAGGGGATCAGCGAACGCGATGACCACATACTGCGCCAGAACAAGCTTCGCTTGGAGCGGGAAGGCCAACTCGCCGAGAAAACTGCGCATATTGCACATTTGAACGAGCTGATCGTTGCTCGCGACGGCCAAGTGGCCCATCTCGATAACCGCACGCTTCATCTCGATGAGCTGATTGTGGCCCGCGACGGTCAAATCGCCCATCTGGACCGATTGCTGGCCGAGTCCGAAGGTCGGCTACAGCGCATGGCCGCCACCAACTCATGGCGCCTGACGCTGCCCTTGCGCGAGGCGCGCCGCTGGCTCAGTTCACCAAAACAGCAGTTGCGGCGCTATGGACGCGCCGCGCTGACGCGGGCTGGCCGCTCGTCGGAAACACAGGCCGGTCCCGCGCACGCCAGCGTGGCGCCGCCGGCTAAGCTGGCGTCGGTCAGTGTGGCGCCGCCCGCTGCCGCGATCGTACCTTTGGCAGTGTCCGTGCCCGCTGTCTTGCCAGAGGCTACGCCGCGTACCAGTGTTGTGGTGCCGGCCGCCATACTGCCGTCGGCACATCCGCTCGTCAGCGTGGTGATCCCGATCTATGGCAAAATCGACTACACCTTGCGTTGTTTGGCCTCGATCGCCGCCCATCCCCCTGCCGCCGCATTTGAAGTCATCGTCGTCGATGATTGTTCGCCGGACGACTCGGTGGCAGTGCTGAACGGCGTCCCCGGAATTCGCCTGGTGCGCAACGAGGTCAACCAAGGCTTCATCCGCTCCTGTAACCATGGCGCGCGCCTGGCCTTGGGCGAATACGTGTATTTCCTCAACAATGATACGGAAGTGCTGGCCGGCTGGATGGACGAATTGCTGCGCACCTTCGCCACCATCCCCGGCACTGGCCTTGCCGGGTCCAAACTGTTGTATCCGGATGGCCGCCTGCAGGAGGCCGGCGGCATCATCTGGCAGGACGCCAGTGCTTGGAACTTCGGCCGCTTCCAAGACCCCGCCCTGCCCGTGTACAACTACGCGCGCGACGTTGACTACATCTCCGGCGCTTCGATCATGCTGACGAAAGCGCTGTTCGACGATCTCGGCGGATTCGACGAATTGTATTTGCCGGCGTATTGCGAAGACGCCGACCTGGCACTGAAAATCCGCGCTCGCGGTTACCGCGTGATCTATCAGCCGCTGTCGGCGGTGATTCATCACGAAGGCATCTCGTCCGGCACCGACACCTCGCAGGGAGTGAAGGCCTACCAGATCGAGAATTTCAAGAAACTGTACCAGCGCTGGCATACACAGCTGAACGAACACATGCCGAACGGCATCAACGTCGACGCTGAGAAAGACCGCGGCGCCACCCGCCGCGCTTTGGTGCTGGACCACTGCACGCCGACGCCGAACCAGGATGCCGGTTCGGTGATCGCCTACAACATCATGTTGCTGTTGCGCGACATGGGGTTCCAGGTGACGTTTATCGCCGAAGACAATTTCCTTTACATGCCTGAGTATACGGCTGCGCTGCAGCGCGCCGGCATCGAAGTGTTGTATGCGCCGTATGTGATTAGCGTGGAACAGCACCTGGTGGCGCACGGCGCGCGGTACGATTTGGTGTCGCTGTTCCGTCCCGGCGTGGTGGATCGGCACTTGGCCGCAGTGCGGCGCTATTGCCCTAAGGCAAAGGCACTGTTCCACACGGTCGATTTGCATTTCCTGCGCATGTCACGCGAGGCTGCCTTGCAGGCGGATGCAGTTAAGCAGCGTGCCGCCGATGCAATGAAGCAGCGTGAACTGGCCGCGATTTGCCTGTGCGACGGCGCCATCCTGCACAGCACGGTAGAGCTGGAGATGGTGCGCCGCGATTTGCCGACCGCCAATTTGCATGTGTTCCCACTGGTGATGGACATTCCCGGCACCCGCGTCGCCTTTGCGCAGCGCGAGGACATCGTGTTTGTCGGCGGCTACCAGCACACCCCGAACGTCGACGCCGTGCAATATTTTGTTGCCGAAGTGATGCCGCTGCTGCGCCAGCGTCTGCCTGGAGTGCGCTTTTACGTGGTCGGTAGCCAGCCGCCGCCGGCCATTCTGGCGCTGGCCGCCGACGACATCGTCATTAAAGGTTTTGTTGATGACCTGGCGCCGCTGCTCGACACCATGCGCGTTTCAGTGGCGCCGTTGCGCTACGGCGCCGGCATCAAAGGTAAAATTGGTTCGGCGATGGCGCAGGGCTTGCCGGTGGTGGCAACGCCGCTGGCGGCCGAGGGCATGTCGCTCACTGACGGCCTGAATATCCTGATCGCCGACGGCGCAGCAGCCCTGGCGGACACCATCGTACGGCTCTACCGCGACGAGGCATTGTGGAACCATATCAGCGCCGAAGGGGTCGCGTTCGCCGACGCCGCGTGGGGTGCCGAGGCCGCCTGGCAAAGCCTGGCGGCGATCACCACCAACCTCGGCATGCCGACTGAGCGAGGCGAGCGTCCTTTGAATCTGTATTCGTAGGCCCCGGCCGGCCTACACGGTATTTGCCCTGTAACATTGCTATTAAAATGGCAGCCCTTTTTCGCGCACCTTGCCGGCTGGCCGGTGCGGCCGCACACTGAATAATCTATTGTCATATATGGAACAAAAAATTAAAACTGCAATAATTACCGGTATCACCGGCCAGGACGGCGCCTATCTGGCCGAGTTACTGCTCGATAAGGGTTACGCCGTGATCGGCACCTACCGCCGGACCAGTTCGGTTAATTTCTGGCGCATCGAGGAGCTTGGCATCAGCCAGCACCCGCGCCTCAGCCTTGTCGAATACGACCTGACCGACTTGGGTTCCAGCATCCGCCTGTTGCAGTCAGTCGCCGTCGACGAAATCTACAATCTGGCGGCGCAAAGCTTTGTTGGCGTTTCGTTCGAGCAACCGGTAACGACGGCCACCATCACGGGCCTGGGCGCCGTGCACCTGCTCGAGGCGATCCGGATCGTCAACCCAAAGATCCGCTTCTACCAGGCCTCGACATCGGAAATGTTCGGCAAGGTGCAAGCCATTCCGCAAATCGAGAGCACGCCGTTTTATCCGCGCAGCCCGTATGGCGTGGCCAAACTGTATGCCCACTGGATGACGGTCAACTACCGCGAGTCATACGGAATATTTGGCGCCAGCGGCATCCTGTTCAACCACGAGTCGCCGTTGCGCGGGCGCGAGTTCGTCACCCGCAAAATTACCGACACCGTGGCCAAGATTTCCCTCGGCAAGGCCGAGGTGCTGGAGCTGGGCAACCTCGACGCCAAGCGCGACTGGGGCTACGCCAAGGAATATGTGGAAGGTATGTGGCGCATTTTGCAGGCCGACCAGCCTGACACCTTCGTGCTGGCTACCAACCGCAGCGAAACGGTGCGCGACTTCGTCACGATGGCCTTCAAGGCGGTCGGCGTTGAAGTGGCCTGGTCCGGCGCCGGTGAGCTCGAGACGGGGCACTGTGTTCGTACCGGCAAGTTGCTGGTGCGGGTCAGTCCGAAATTTTATCGTCCCGCCGAGGTCGAACTGTTGATCGGCGACCCGGCCAAAGCCTTCAACGAGTTGGGCTGGAAGCCGCAGACTACCCTGGAGCAGTTATGCCAGATGATGGTCGAGGCCGATTTGCGCCGCAACGAAGCCGGTTTTTCTTTCTAAGGGAGCGCGATGAATGCAGCGGCGGTGAGCGGTGGCGGGCACGGCAGGCGCGCCTTATTGACGGGGGCGGCCGGCTTCACCGGCCAGTACATGGCCAAGGCCCTGGTGCAGGCAGGTTACCAGGTGTATGGCACCGAGTTGCCCGGCCACGACGGCGGCGCGCCGCGCCCGGTCAACCTACTCGACCGGGACGCCGTCGCCGCGCTGGTGCAACTGGTACAGCCTGAGGTCGTGGTGCACCTCGCGGCGATCGCTTTTGTGGCCCATACCGATGCTGAACTGGTGTATCGGGTCAATGTGGTTGGCACCCGCAACCTGCTGGAGGCGGTGGCCGGACTGGCGCAGCGCCCCGCAGCGGTGCTGCTGGCGTCGAGCGCCAACGTGTATGGCAATGCGGCCGTCGACCCGATTGACGAGACGGTGGCGCCGGCGCCGGCGAATGATTACGCTGTCAGCAAGCTGGCGATGGAATACATGGCGCGCCTGTGGGCCGATCGATTGCCGATTATCATCGCCCGGCCGTTCAATTACACCGGAGTCGGCCAGGATGCGCTGTTCCTGCTGCCGAAGATCGTCTCGCATTTCCGCCGCGGCGATACGCACATCGAACTGGGCAATACCAACGTGGCGCGTGATTTTTCGGATGTGCGGCAGGTAGTGGCCAGCTACATGGGGCTGCTGGCGGCGGCGCCAGCAGGACAAACTTTCAACGTTTGCTCGGGCATCGGCCACACGCTCGGCGACATACTCGACCAGATGGCCAGTATCGCCGGCTACCGTATCGAGGTACGCGTCAACCCGGCGTTTGTCCGGGTCAACGACGTGGCGCGCCTGGTCGGCGACGACAGCAAGCTACGCCGCCTGATCGGCCCCGCGACGCCGTTGCCGCTGGTCGATACCCTGCGCTGGATGTATCACGCCTGAGTGCAGGCACGCAATAATTTACAGCACATGCCGGCTTCCGCGAGCTTGGGCATGCGACGATGATGCTCTCCCTAAAGTAGGAACAGGCATGAAAATAGGTTTTGGTACGTGGCGGTTTTTCCTTGCGTTTCTGGTAGTGATCTCGCACTTATGGGCCGGTATGCTGGATGGCCCGGCGGCGTATGCTGTATGGGGCTTTTTCGTCCTCAGTGGCTACCTGATGACCTACGTACTGGCCGAAAAATACGGCCCCAGCAAGGCTGGCCTACAGGACTTCGCGTACAACCGCATTCTGCGCATCTTTCCCGCGTACGCGGTGGCCGCAGTGTGCGGATGGCTGGTGTTGCGCGGTATGCCGCATTTCGGTGCCAACCCGGCCTCGCTGAATGGCCAGTTCGTCATGCCGACTTCGCTGTTGGATTGGGTAAAAAACATTACCCTACTGCCGCTGACCGACGGCGGACCGCTGCTGGTGCCGGTATCGGGCGCGCTGGCGGTGGAGGTCGGGGTCTATGTCTTGATGCCGTTGCTGGCCTTTGGCCGCGGTGCAGCCTGGCTGGGACTGATCCTGAGTCTGCTGCTGAACTGGAAGCATGGCATCCAGATCGAGTCGTTCGGTGTACGCTATTCGACCTTTCTGACGTGCATTGCGCCGTTCGCGCTGGGTTCGCTGGTCGCCCATTACCGCACCCAGTTGGCATTTCTGAAGACCCCGGCCAGCGTCGTCGTGTGGTTGCTGCACGGCCTGCTGTGGTTGTTCGACCCGCACTGGCCTTGGATGTACGGCTTGTACGTGTCGGCGCTGCTGTCCGCTTGGGTGGTACTGTCGCTGGCCGACTGCCGCACCGCCCGACTCGATGCCTGGCTGGGCGACCTGTCGTACCCGCTGTATTTGTTCCACACGACCGTGGCGGTGCTGCTGCTGCCACTGATGGGAAGCGACCGTAGCTTCGGCTTCTTCGCTGCCGCATTCGTGCTGACCATGGTTGTCTGCTATCTGGTACTGGTGTGCGTCGACCGACCGCTGCAGCAACTGAAAAAGCGTCGCGACCTGCGCACCGCTACAGGCGCTGCGGCGCCGGTGTTGAAGCCCGCACCTTGCCGTGACGGCATCTGACCCAGTCACTAGCGTGAAGAAGCAGATTATCTTGAAAAAATACTTGGAAATTGGCCGCGCCCTCCTGTTGCTGGGCGCTTTCATCGTGATTCCTTTCAGCATAGGCAACTGGCGGCCGGATTTGTTGTACTGGAATGCCGGCTTGTGGAAGGATCTTTACATATGGGGCGGCTCCTTTGCCCTTGTCACACTGGGCTTGGCGTTTTTTAGAACGCATCGCGCTGCGCTGCTGGTCGGCCTGACGCTGTTGTACCTGGGCATCGGTGTCGGCGTCGCGCAGGCTACTGCAGTGGTCGCCTTTATCAGCGCCATGTATGCGTTGGGTCGGCTGCTGCTGTACGCTGCCTACCGGGAACAGCGGCGCCAGCCGCTGTTGGTGGAGTCGCTGCTGATCGGCGCCGGCGCGTATTCGGCGTTGTTCGCGTTATTGATTCACTATCCGGTCAATTATCCGCTGGTCTACGCTGCCTTGCTGGCGGCGCCGCTGGTGGCCGGACTGCGCCTGCTGGATGCGGTGCCGGGCCCAAACCTGCAGGCGCGACTTGAGCAAGCCGGCCACGACCTGTCGCACCGGTTGCGTCGCATCGGCTATTGGAAGCTGGCCGGCGCGTTGTGCGTGATCGCGTACATGGCGCGTTACGCGTTTTATCCGACCCTGAGCTACGATGACAACGCCTTGCACCTGCGTATCTGGACCACGCTGGCGCACAACCATGTGTACGATTTTGACACGCGCTCGCAAGTCTGGGCAGTAGCACCATTCGTGGTCGATCTGCTGGTGGCGGTCCCGTCGCTGCTGGCCGGCGCCAACGCGCGTGGTGCCTTCAATCTCGCCCTGCTGGCGCTGCTGCTTTATAGCATGTGGCAGTTGGCGCGGCTTATCCTGCGCTCGCGCGCCCAGCGCCTCTTGTTGCTGGTGTTGTTCGTGACCACGCCTTTGACAGCCCTACTGATGGCGGGCCAGCAGACTGAACTCATGCTAAGCGTGATGGCCACCAGTGGTGTTCTGCTTGCGCTGCGGCGTTCCAGTTCTCTGACTCGCCCGGCCACTGCGGCGCTTATCATGATGGCTGCGTTGTGCTGCGGAATCAAAGTGACTGGTGCTCTGATGGGAATGGCTGTGCTGGCCGTGTGGATTTGCCGTTTCCCTTGGCGCCAGCGCGGTGCGGCATCGGCCAGATCACCATTGCCGTGGCCGGGCCTGCTCCTGGTGGTGGCGCTTGGCAGCGTTGTAGCGTTCCAGTCGTATGCCTATGCGTGGTACACGACTGGTAATCCTGTACTGCCACTATATAACGGCATTTTTAAATCGCCGGCATTTAGTCCCGTGAATTTCATCGATCCGACGTACAGTAAGGGTGCATCGCTGCGTGCCTACTGGGAATTATTCTTCCAAACCAATCTGCATCAAGAGTCGGCCAATTACGTCGGCGGCTTTCAATATCTGCTTTTGTTGCCGCTGGCCTTGCTAATGTTATTGGGCGTACGGCACCGTGCCCGCGCCTCTCTGATGCTGGTGCCTCTACTGGGGTTCGGCTTCGTGATGTTTTTCACGTTGCAGTATCTGCGTTACCTCTACCCGGTTATGCCGCTGGCGGCAGTGCTTATCGGCGCCGTGTTGAGCGAGCGCTCCGCGCTGCCAGGTATGCCGGTGGCGCGCATGGCAGCGGGAACTTCGTTGCTGTTGTTTTGCGGCGCAAACCTGTTTTTCGTTCCCGGTGTGCTCTGGTTCTTTTCTACTCCCCTTCGTACACTCTATACTGAGGCGGGCAGGGTTGAGTTGGTCAAGCAACTCGTGCCCGAGCAATTTTTGAATCAGCAGCTTAACGCAACCGCGCCCGGGGCGGTGGTATTGTATGAGCCAGCACGTCCTTATGGGGCGACATTGGCCGCTTTGCCAGCCTATCTGAATTGGTATGCGCAATGGCGTGAACTCGAATCGATGCAGCTGAAAAATGCGGCTGAATTGAGCGCCTTTCTTGTACGCAATAACATTTCATATGTGTATTGGGAGTATACCCAGGTCCCAGATGACCGCAGTCCTTTCTACGGTTACCGCAACCTGCTGCGCGACTACTTGAGCCAGTTCGGTGTACCTGAAATGCAGGTTGGAAATATCGTGATGTACCGATTACAACCCAAGCCCTTGGTGTATCGCCCGGCCGTCGATATCAGCGATTTTTCGCTCATCGACCCGACGCGTTCTGACGTTAGTGCGCCAGGCATCGCGGCTGGCGAGGCACCGAGGATGGTGCATGAGTTCGAAGTCGATGGTGCGCGTGCGATCCGTTATTCGGTGCAACTTGATTGCTCGAGTGAGCGTGGCAATTTCGTGGCGCAAATCAACTGGGACAAGGGCGCGCCTTATTACCACGTCGTGCCTTGTTTCGATAAGGGCGAGAAGTTTGTCGAGGCGTTCCCGATTCCGCCCGGCGCAACCAAAGGCCTCATGTACATCACACGCCAAGCGGGCGGACCGGTAGTGGTGAGGAGACTGCAAGTGGAACTGTACTGACCGGCCCCGTAGGCTGCGGTGGCAACGGCCTTGGTATCGCGACGGTTTCAAGCGCACTCCAGTTGTATCGCCCGGCCTTTTTAAGCTGCGTCGCGATTTCCTATCCTATTGTTGTAACGCCTGCTGGCGAGGCTGGTGGCACCAACAGCGCGCCATGAGCACGTCGCCGTTGTGCGTATTTTGCCGTTGAATACAGGATCTTTAATGAATACTATCGCTGTTGTCATTCCGAGCTATCGTGTCACGCGCCATATAATTGGCGTGATTGATGCGATCGGTCCGGAGGTGGCCCGTATCTATGTAGTGGATGACCAATGTCCGGACGGTTCTGGCGATTTCGTGGAGGCCAATTGCCGTGACGGCCGCGTCAAGGTACTACGGCACGCTGTCAACCAAGGCGTGGGTGGGGCCGTCATGACCGGCTACCGTGCCGCTATCGCCGAGGGCCTGTCGATTATCGTCAAGGTCGATGGTGACGGACAAATGGATCCAGCCTTGATCCCGCGCTTCATCGAGCCCATTCTGGCAGGTGAGGCTGACTATACTAAAGGCAATCGCTTTTTCAATCTTGATGAAATTCGTGCGATGCCAAAAATTCGACTCGTGGGCAATGCGATACTTTCACTAATGACAAAAGTATCGTCTGGTTATTGGAATTTGTTCGACCCTACCAATGGATATACTGCGATACATGTGAGTGTGGCCCGACAACTGCCATTCGACAAGATTAGTACCCGTTACTTTTTCGAAACCGATATGCTATTCCGTTTGAATACCAATTTTGCTGTGGTGCAGGATATTCCCATGGATGCCAGCTACGGCGATGAAGTCAGCAATTTGAAGATTTCGAAAATCCTCGGTGAGTTCTTGGTGAAGCACCTGCGCAATTTTGGCAAACGTGTGTTTTATAACTACTATTTGCGCGATATGGCATTGGCCTCAATCGAACTTCCGCTCGGACTGCTGTTGCTGCTGGCCGGTGGCGGGTTCGGATTGGCTCACTGGATAAGTTCGGCACAAGATTCCGCCGTTACACCCGCCGGCACGGTGATGTTGGCAGCCTTACCGGTGCTAATGGGACTGCAGCTGATCCTGGCATTTTTTTCCTACGATATCGCATCCGTTCCGACTCGGCCTATCCACCGCTTGGCCAAACTGAATTACAAATAACTGAACGACCCCGACTCGTCACATGGCGCACCGTCGGAGCCTTGTAGAGACACCTGTGTCTTTCTGGCTTCGGCATGCGCCAATTCAATTTGATCCTGGTGAGATTTCCAACACGCGTTGCGCCTCGCGCAAAGTTGCTGCAACTCGCGCTACGAATTGGACCGGGTTTCCACGCTTCGAACGAGCGCGCGGATGGTGGAGAAGCGTCTGCGAGCGCTAAATTAACCGTCGCTGAGGTGCTACGGGGCTGTAGTGGGGCGCGCTGGCGTCGCGCCGGCCCGAGAGTACCCAATTGCTTTGCCGACCACCCGCTTTTTTTTGACTGACTCATGACTAAACCGACATTGCTGCAACTGTTTGCCGACCATCCTGGCCAGGCGATGCAAAAATGGTCCGCCCACATGGCGGCGTTCGAGCGCCTGTTCACGCCGTATCGCGAGGCTCCGCTGCGGCTGCTGGAAATCAGCGCCACGCCGGACGGCGCTATCGAATTGTGGGCGCGTTACTTCTCGCAGGCGAGCGTATTGCTGAGCTGCGTCGCGGCGCCGGCGATGGGCGACGCAGCGGCCAACGGGCGCGTGCGCCGCGTGGTCGGCGCGCCCGAGGCACCTGCGGTGATGGCTGAAGTGCTGCGTCACAGCGTCCAGTTTGACATTATCATCGACAATGCCTCGCTGACCGGCGCTGCGGTCGCGAGCACGTTTTCCACTTATTTCCCGTTGCTGGCCGACGCCGGCCTGTATCTGGTGGAAAACCTCGACAGCAGTTACCAGCAGCGCCATGGCGGCGGTCTGTATGCGCCGTACGCACCGCTGGCATTTTTCAAGCGCCTGGCCGATGTCATCGGCCACGAACACTGGGGAGTGGCGCGCTCGCGCGCCAGCCTGTTGACGGGCTTTTTCGCGCCCGGCGCGGCGGCACTCAGCGACGCCGACCTGGCGCAGCTGGAGTCGGTCGAATTCATCAACGCGCTGTGCGTCGTGCGCAAGCGGGCCGACGGCGGCGGCATCGGCAGCCTGCTGTCGGTCGGCCCGGCCAGCGCCTATGCGGCTGGGCGCCAGCCGCCGTACGCGGCGCCGTTCCGCTTCGATCCGGCGCAGCAGCAGTCGGCTAACCCCTGGAGTACGCTGGCGCAGGGCCCCGACGAGTCCTGGCAGGCCGTTACTGGCACGTTGCAGGAGTTGCAGGGCAGTGTGGAGCAACTGCGCCGCGAACTGGCGCTGCGCGACGCCGACATCGCCGCACTGTACGGCTCCACCAGTTGGCGCGTGAGCAAGCCGTTGCGGCTGGTCAGCGCGGCGAGCCAGCGCGTGCGGCGCTTGGTGGCCAGGGTGCCGTTGGCGATTCGCCGCGGCGGCGGCGTGCAAGCGACCGCGCTGAAGGCGTTGCAGGTGTACCGCCGCGACGGCATGGGCGGCCTGCGCCGCGGCCTGAACCATGTGGTGGCGCCGGCCGCGCCGGCCGAGCTGGCGCGCAACGACTATGCCGATTGGCTCAGCCGCTATGCCACGCTGGACGATGCGGCACAGGCCCGGCTGCAGCGGCGCATTGACGCCATGCCATTCCGACCGACGTTCTCGGTAATTATGCCGGTCTTCAACTCGCCGCTGGCGTTCCTTGAGCAGGCGATCAATTCGGTGCGCCAACAGTTGTATCCGGACTGGGAACTGTGCATCGCCGACGACGCCTCGAGCGACCCGGCGGTACGCCAGTTACTGGAACGCCACCGCGCCGAGGAGCCGCGTATCAAGCTGGTTTACCGCGCCGAGAACGGCCACATTTCGGCCTCCAGCAATTCGGCGCTGGCGCTCGCCAGCGGCGACTTCGTCGCCCTGTTTGACCATGACGATCTGCTCGACGCGCAGGCGCTGTTCTGGATGGCCGAAGCGATCAACGGCCAGCCCGACGCCGGCCTGCTGTATTCGGACGAAGATAAAGTGGATGAGCACAATCGCCGCTACGACCCGTATTTCAAGTCCGACCTCAACTATGAATTGCTGCTGGCACAAAACATGGTGTGCCACCTCGGGGTGTACCGTACCGCGCTAGTGCGCCAGTTGGGCGGCTTCCAACTCGGCTACGAGGGTGCCCAGGATTATGACCTGGCGTTGCGCGTGATCGAGCAATTGGCGCCCCAACAGGTAGTGCATGTGCCGCGCGTGCTGTACCACTGGCGCGCTATCGCCGGCAGTACGGCGCTGGGAGCGGGCGAGAAAAATTACGCCGCGCGTGCTGGCCGTAAAGCGGTGGCAGCCCATCTGGCGCGCGTGGGTCTGCAGGCCGAGGTGCTGGCGGCACCGTCCGCGCCGGGGGTCAACCGGGTGCGCTTTGCCTGCCCGACGCCGCAGCCGTTGGTCAGCATTCTGATTCCGACGCGGGACCGCGCCGACCTGCTCGGCATGTGCCTCGACACGCTGTTAGAGCGCAGCACCTATAGCAATTACGAGGTGATCATCGTTGACAATGGCAGTGTCGAGGAGAAAACCCAGCAACTGTTCGCGCGGCTGCCGAAGGACCGCGTGCGCATTCTGCGCGACGACAGCGCCTTCAATTTTTCGGCGCTCAACAACCACGCCGCGCGGGTCGCGCGTGGGCAGTATCTGTGCCTGATGAACAACGACATCGAGATCCTGACGCCGGACTGGCTCGAGGAAATGGTGTCGTTCGCGGCGCGCCCGGACACCGGTTGTGTCGGCGCGCGCCTGTGGTATCCGGACGGGCGGTTGCAGCATGGTGGCGTGGTGCTGGGCATCGGCGGCATCGCCGGGCACGCCCATAAATACCTGCCGCGCGGGCAGAACGGCTATTTCGGACGCGCCCTGTTGCACCAATCCTACAGCGCCGTGACGGCCGCCTGCCTGTTGCTGCGGCGCGACGTGTTCGAACAGGTGGGCGGCCTCGACGAGGCGTTGGTGATCGCCTTCAACGACGTCGATTTTTGCCTGCGCGTGCGCGAGGCCGGTTACCGCAATGTCTGGACCCCATACGCGGAAATGATTCACCATGAGTCGGCCTCGCGCGGCGAGGAAGACAGTCCCGAAAAGATCGCCCGCTTCGGCCGCGAGATCGCTTTTGTCGAGGCGCGCTGGGGCGAGCAATTGCGCACCGACCCGGCCTACAATCCCAATCTGACGCTGGTGCACGAGGATTATTCGCTGGCATGGCCGCCACGGGTGGCGTCGTTGTGAGCGGGGCGGGCGGTCCGGCGTTCCTTGCCGACCGGCCCGCGCGTGCGGCATACTGTCATATTGCAACATTGTGATTGAGAGAAATTTTTGCCGTATCCACTGATTGTTGACCTCGACGGCACCTTGATCCATACGGATATGCTGCATGAATCGGCGTTGCGCGCCTTGCGCGACCGTCCGCTGGACGCGCTGCGGCTGCCGTTCTGGCTGGCTGCCGGCAAGGCCGTGCTGAAGCGTCGCCTGGCTGCGAGCAGCGCTTTTGACGCCACCACGCTGCCTTACAATCTGCCGCTGATTGCCTGGCTGCGCCAGCAAAAGGTATCCGGCCGCACGCTGATCCTGTGTACCGCCTCGGACCTGTCGATCGCCACGCCGATCGCCGAGCACCTCGGCCTGTTCGACGAGGTCATGGCCAGCGACGGTGCCGTTAACCTCGCCGGCCGCCATAAGCACGCGGCGCTGTTGGCGCGCTTTGGCCACGGAGGTTTCGATTACGCCGGCAACTCGCGCGCCGACCTGGCCGTGTGGCCCGGCGCGCGCCGCGCCATCGTGGTCAATGGCACGCCAGCGCTGGCCGCCGCCGCCGCTATGCACTGCGAAGTCGAGCACGTCATGCCGGCGCCACCACGAGGCCTGCGTGCATGGACCAAGGTGCTACGGGTGCACCAGTGGATGAAAAATCTGCTGCTGTTCGTGCCGCTGCTGGCTGGCCACATGCTGAGCGATCTGGACGCCTGGCTGGCGTTGCTGCTGGCGTTCGTCGCGTTCAGCCTGTGTGCCTCGACCGTGTATATCGCCAACGACCTGCTTGACCTTGAAAGCGACCGCCAGCATCCGCGCAAGTGCAAACGCCCGTTCGCCTCGGGTGTGGTGCCGGTCTGGATGGGAGTGGCATTGGCGCCGTTCCTGTTGTTGGCCAGCCTTGGCCTTGCATCCTTGGTCGGCGGCCCTTTCCTGGCCTGTCTGATCGTGTATTTTGTGCTCACCTGTGCGTACTCGTTCGGTCTGAAGCGGCTGATTCTGGTTGATTGTCTGACGCTGGCGGTGCTGTACACGCTGCGTATCATCGCCGGCGCTGCTGCCGCCGATCACCTGCTGTCGTTCTGGCTGCTGGCATTTTCGGTGTTCCTGTTCCTGTCGCTGGCCTTCGTCAAGCGCTACGCGGAGTTGCAGGTGCAGATGCAAACCGGTAAGACCAAGGTCCATGGCCGCGGTTATTTCACGACCGACGCGCCGCTGGTGCAGATGCTTGGCGTCACCTCCGGTTACGCCTCGGCGGTGGTGCTGGCGCTGTACCTGAACAGCGACGTGGTGCGCCAGTTGTACGTCACGCCGGAAGCGGTGTGGGGCGCGGTGCCGGTGATGCTGTTCTGGGTCAGCTGGATCTGGATGAAAGCGCACCGCGGCGAAATGCACGACGACCCGCTGGTGTTCGCCGTCAAGGACCCGGCCAGCCTGTTGGCCGGGGCCGCGTTCGGGGTGGCGCTGCTGCTGGGCAGCGTGGCGCTGCCGTGGTAGCGATTTCTTCGTGGGGACGCCTGTCGCGCGACGCCCACCGCGTCGAGGCGCTGCACACGCCGAATCAGGTGGCGCGCCAGCTGGCGGCCAGTGCCCCCGGCCTGCCGCATGGCATGGGCCGCAGTTACGGCGACCAGGGCCTGAATCCGGACGGCCTGCTGTGGCTGACCACAGGGCTGAACCATTTCATCGCGTTCGACGAGCGTACTGGCCGGCTGGTGTGCGAGGCCGGCGTGCTGCTGCGCGACATACAGCGCATGAGTGTGCCGCGTGGCTGGATGTTGCCGGTCACACCCGGCACCCAGATGATCACCGTTGGCGGCGCCATCGCCAACGATGTGCACGGCAAGAATCACCACGCTGTCGGTTCCTTCGGCGACCATGTATTGGCGCTTGAACTGGCACGCACCGACGGCAGCACCGTGCACTGCGGGCCGGCCCTGATGCCGGACTGGTTCGCCGCCACCGTCGGCGGCATGGGTTTAACCGGTGTGATTGTCACGGCCGAGCTGCAGCTGCGCCCCGTGGCCGGTCCGTGGTTCGCCACTGAAACGGTGCCTTACGCCAACCTGAACGCGTTCTTTCCGCTGGCCGATGCCTCCGAGGCCGGTTGGGAGCACACCGTGTCGTGGATCGATTGCCTCGGCGGGGCAGGGCGCGGGCTGTTCATGCGTGGCAACCCCAGTGGCGTGATCAACCGCCCGGAACCGGCCGCCCGCACGCGCCGCATGCCGCTGGTGCCACCGGTGTCGCTGGTCAACCGTTTATCGTTGCCGCCGTTTAACGCGCTGTACTTTCACATGAATAAATGGCGCGCCGGCCGTGCCATCGCCCATTACGAGGCGTTTAATTACCCGCTCGATAACCTGCTCGACTGGAACCGCATGTACGGACCGCGCGGGTTTTACCAATATCAGAGCGTGGTGCCGCGGGCGGTCGGGCGCGACGCCGTGCAGGCCATGCTGGACGCCATTGCCAGCAGCGGCGAAGGCTCGTTCCTCGCGGTGTTGAAAACGTTTGGCGAACGGGCGGCCCCCGGTATGCTGAGTTTTCCCCAGCCTGGGGTCACGCTGGCGCTGGACTTCCCGAACCGCGGGCCACGCACGTTAAAACTGTTCGAGCGGCTCGACGCTATCGTGGCCGAGGCCGGTGGTCGGCTGTACGCGGCCAAAGACGCGCGCATGCCCCGTTCCTTATTCGAGGCCGGATATCCGCGCCTCGCCGAATTTATGCAGTACCGCGACCCGGGCATCAGCTCGGCCATGTCGCGCCGCCTGATGGGAGTTTGAATGTCGGATCAAGTCACTAAAATCGTTATCGTGGGGGCTACCTCGGCCATCGCCGAACATTGCGCCCGCCTGTGGCTGAACGGGGCCCGCTGCGAAGTCATCCTGCTGGGGCGCGACCTGGCCAAAACGGAGCGCGTCGCCGCCGACCTGCGGGTGCGCGGACCGCAGTCCCTCGTCAGCGCGCAGGAGGCCGACTTCGCCGACCCGCTGGCCATCGGCCGCCAGGTGGACGCCATCTGCGCCACCGGGCCGGTTGATATCGTGCTGATCGCGCACGGTTCGCTGCCGGACCAGGCGCACTGCCAGGCCGACCTGCAGGCCAATCAGGAAGCGCTGGCCGTCAACGGCATTTCGCCGGTGCTGTTCGCCGAAGCGTTCGCCGGCCACATGCAGCGCGCCGACCGAGGCACGCTCGGTCTGATCGGCTCGGTTGCCGGCGACCGCGGGCGCAAGTCGAACTACGTGTATGGCGCCGCCAAGGGCCTGGTCACGCGCTATGCCCAGGGGCTGCAACACCGCCTCGCCGCCACCAATGTCAAGGTGGTGCTGATCAAGCCGGGCCCGACCGATACGCCGATGACGGCGCACCTGAAGCAGGACGGCGGCAAACTGGCCAGCGTCGAGCAGGTGGCGCAGGAGATCGTCAAGGGCATGGCGCAGGGCAAACTGACGGTGTATGCACCCGGAAAATGGTTCGTGATCATGATGATCATCCGGCATCTGCCGCATTTTATTTTCAAAAAAATGGATATCTGACAGCGCAGGGCCGGCGACACCGGCTCCTGTGCTGATTGCCTCATGAAAGACCGTTCCTTGAAACTGCCGAAACCCTCACTGCCGCTGTTTGCCATGGGTAGCTTTACCGCTGTCATGCTGGTGCTGACGGCCGTCGGTGTCGTGCGCAATTATTCGCCGGTGCCCTTCTGGGACATGTGGGACGCCTACCTGAATTTCTTCCTGTCGGTGGGCGATGGCGACATGACGGCCTGGTGGCGCCAGCAGAACGAGCACCGCATCGTTCTGGCGCACCTGCTGTTCTGGGCTGACCTGCGCTGGTTCGGCGGCGCCAGCTGGTTTCTGTTGCTGGCTAACTATGCTCTGGCCGGCGCCGCTGCGCTGTTGTTCTGGTGCATGCTGCGCGCGCGTCTTGCCGTGCAGCCACGCAGCGTGCCGGAAACGATGATGGGGCTGTTCCTGGTGGCATTGCTGTTTTCGTGGATGCAGCAGGAAAACTTCACGTGGGCTTTTCAAAGCCAGTTCTTCCTCGCGCAACTGCTGCCGCTGTGGGCGCTGTACTGCCTGCACCTGTCGCTTGCCGGGCCGGCCCGCACCGGCTGGTTCGCGCTGGCTTGCCTTGGCGGTGTGGGGGCCGCCGGCAGCATGGCCAACGGCATTCTGGCCTTGCCCTTGTTGCTCGGTTACGCGCTGCTGACGCGCCAGGGCTGGCGCCGCTGCGCTGTGCTGGCGCTGCTGGCCGTCGTCACGCTGGTGGCCTATTTTCACAACTACCAGCAGAGTCCCGGTCACATCCCGTTCCTGACCGTCGTGCACGACAGCGCGCTGCCGCTGCTGACGTATATGCTGCAGTACTTGGGCAGCCCGTTTTACTTCCTGACCGGCAGCAGCGGCGCCGGCAAAGTGCTGGCGCTGCTTGGCGGCGTGATGCTGGTGGTCGCCTGCCTGCATCAGGCTGTGCGCTGGTACCGAGGCAGGAGCGACACGTTGTTGCTGGCGCTGCTTTTTTTCCTTGCCTACATTGGCGCCACTGCCACCGGCACCGCCAGCGGCCGGCTGCATGTCGGCAGCGGTGAAGCCTTTTCCAGCCGCTACACCACACCGGCCCTGATGGCCTGGGCCGCTGTGTTGCTGCTGTACGCACCGGCGTTGCTGGCGGCGGCACGCGCCAGCCGTCGCCGCGCCACGCAGTTGACACTGCTTTTGCTGCTGGTGGCCGTGCCCATGCTGGCCCTACAGGTGAGCGCACTGCGCTCGCGCGCCGCGCTGGGATTCGAGAAAAACATTGCCGCACTGGCGTTGGAACTGGGCATCGCCGACCAACCTCAAGTGGGCCATGTGTTCCCCTCGGCGCTGGCTGTCCTGCCGATCGTGGAGCGGGCCAGGGCGCAACAGCTGAGCGTGTTCGGCATGGCGCCATGGCGCGGTTTGCATGCTTCGATGGGGCAACCGGCGGCACCGTCGGCGCCAGCTGCGCTGCCGCCTTGCCAGGGCAGCCTGGACGAGGTAGCGCCCGTCGAAGGCGACGCCAACTACCTGCGCGTGGCCGGCTGGTTGCGCAACCCGGATGGCGCTACAGTGCCGGCCCGGGTGCGTTTTATTGATGCCGGTGGCAAACTGGCCGGCGTTGCCCTGACGGGGCGCATCCGTCCCGACGTCGCGGCCGCCGTCGGCGAGGGCGCACTGCATGCCGGGTTCCAAGGCTATGTGCTGGCCAGCGAGGCGGGCGCCGCCCTGTCATTGCAGGCTGACGTCGCCAGTGGCGCGTGCGCGCTGCCGGTGCAAATTCCGGCGCCGCTGGTCTTACTGACGTCGATGGCACCGGTTCCGGCTGGCGCCCTGAGCGTCACCGCTGTACTGCCCGGCAATACGTGGCTGGGCGGCGATTACGAACGTGTGTCTCTGCCGGGCATGCGCGTGTATGGCAGCTTTGTGCACGCCGATACCGATACCGGCGCCATTTCGTTACGGGTGAAGCGTGGCGACCGTCTGTTTTATCGCTCCGGACCGGGTGGCGGCCGGCAGATTATGACGCTGCCGGGAAGTGGCTTGGCGGACGTTCGCCTGCCGGTACGCAGTAACTGGGCGCAGCTGGAGTTTTCCGGTGCGGCATTGCCAGAGGGTGAATTCACGGTGACCTTTACGGACGCCGGCGACAGTTGGGGTGAGTGGTCGGCGATTGCGGTACGCGAATGATGCGGTGCTCACGGCCGGGTGGCAGCTTGTTCCTTCTTTTCACAGTCTGAGCGTCGCATGATCAAGTTAAAGGACGGCAGCAGCCGTCGGTGGTTTCCCGTTCTGCCGTTCATCGGGTTTATGCTGATCCTGTTCAGCCGCCGCCATGCGTAATGGTCGTCGCCCCAAGTGCGGTGGTGGCCGGAGTGCAGGGTTCGCCCGTGACGCTGCTTGAAAACGTCATGCCGGGGCGTGATTTTGCAAAATCGTGCCTGGCTGGTTATCACGTGCCGGGTAGCTATGGCAGCGGCGATGCCGACAAGGGCCGGGTTCGCCTGAGTCTGCGCCGCGGTGACCGGCGAGCGTATCGCGCCGGGCCCGGCCAGGCAGGTTTGCGTGTTGTCATCGACCGCAATGCTGAGCAGTTTTTGCAGGCCCTGCCGGTAGCTGCGGAGTGGGTCACGCTGGACTTTTCGAACCGCAGTCTGCCCGAACGTTTGACGGTGACGCTGTCCGACGACGGTCAGGGCTGGGGCGAATGGCTGGCGGTGGCGCTGAAGGGCAAGGCGGCGAACAGCCCAGAATAAAAACAAAGCATGCTGCCGGTCTGTCCGGCAGCATATTTTGCCCGTTGCGGGCGACTCAGATCGATGGATAGCGATGTCAGATAAAACTCAGAAAATTCTCCTGCCCGGTGGCGCCGGCCTCGTCGGACAGAACCTGGTAGCACGCCTGAAAGACCGCGGCTACACCAACATCGTCGTGCTCGACAAGCACCGCGCCAACCTCGCCATCCTGCAGCAGGCCCAGCCGGACGTGACGTGTGTCTACGCCGACCTGGCTGAACTGGGGGAGTGGACCCGTCACTTCGATGGCGCCGGCGTGGTCGTCATGCTGCAGGCGCAGATCGGCGGCATCGACTACACCGATTTTCAGCGCAACAACATCGACGCCACCAAACACATCCTCGACCTGATCAAGGCCAGTCCGACGCCGCCTTACCTGGTGCATATCAGCTCGTCGGTGGTGGTATCGGTGGCGGACGATTTTTACACCCGCAGCAAGATCGAGCAGGAGCAGATGGTACTGGCCAGCGGTATTGCCTGCCCGATCCTGCGCCCGACGCTGATGTTCGGCTGGTTCGACCGCAAGCATCTGGGCTGGCTGTCGCGTTTCATGAAAAAAGTGCCGGTGTTTCCGATTCCTGGCCATGGCCGCTACATGCGCCAGCCGCTGTGGGCGCGTGATTTCTCCGACATCATCATCAGCTGCATCGAGCAGCGGGTGGCCGGCGGTATCTACAATATCTCGGGCCACGAGAAGGTCGATTACATCGACATCATCCGCATCATCAAGCGCGCCACCGGTGCCAAAACGCCGATCGTCAGGATTCCGTACCACCTGTTCTACGCGCTGATCTGGACCTGGTCGCTGTTTGATAAAAAACCACCGTTCACCACCCAGCAACTGGCCGCGCTGAGCGCCAAGGACGAGTTCGAAGTGATCGACTGGCCAGGCAAGTTCGGCGTGCCCTACACGCCGTTCGTGAAAGCCATCGACGCCACCTTCAACGACGCCCGTTACAACAAAATCATTCTGGAGTTTTAAGCATGGCTGAAGTGAAAAAAGGGCAACGTATCGCCGTGCTCGGCGCCGGACCGATGGGTCTGGCGGTCGCGTACCAGCTGGCGCGTGACGGCCACACGCCGGTGCTGTTCGAGGCCGACGACCGCATCGGCGGCATGACGGCGGCGTTTGATTTCGACGGCCTGTCGATCGAACGGTATTACCACTTCCATGCGATCTCGGACCACGCTTTCTTCACCGTGCTCGACGAGCTTGGCCTGTCGTCGAAGATGCATTGGGTTGCCACCAAGATGGGTTACTGGTATCAGAACCAGCTGCAGGAATGGGGCAATCCGGTCGCGCTGCTGAAATTCAAGGGCCTCGGCCTGGTCGCCAAGTTTCGCTACGGCCTGCATGCCTTCCTGTCGACCAAACGCGACGACTACAAGCCGCTCGACAACGTCAACGCGGTGCAGTGGATTAAAAACGCGGTCGGCAAGGAAGCCTATGAAGTGTTATGGCGCCGCCTGTTCGAATACAAGTTCTACGACTTCACCGACAACCTGTCGGCGGCGTGGATCTGGAGCCGCATCCGCCGCATCGGGCGTTCGCGCTACAGCCTGTTCAAGGAAAAGCTCGGTTACCTCGATGGCGGTTCCGACACGCTGCTGCAGGGCATGCGTGCCGACATCGAAAAGCACGGTGGAGTGCTGAACCTGAAGTCGCCCGTCAGCAAGGTCATCATTGACGCCGGCATGGTGCGCGGCATTGAAGTCGACGGCCAGTTCGAGGCGTTCGACAAGGTCATCAGCACAGTGCCGCTGCCATACGTTCCGCGCCTGATGCCGGACCTGCCGGATGCCATTCTGCAGCAGTTCCGCGCGCTCAACAACGTGGCCGTCGTGTGTGTCATCGTTAAGTTGCGCCAGCGCCTGACGGAGAACTTCTGGCTCAACACCAACGACCCCGACATGGACGTTCCCGGCATCATTGAATACTCGAACCTGCGCCCGTTGGCCGAGCACGTGGTCTATGTGCCGTTCTATATGCCGGGTGAACACCCGAAATACGCCGAGCCGGACCAGGCTTTCCTGGACAAGGTGAAACGCTACTTCAAGAAAATCAACCCGGCCCTGCAGGACGCCGACTTCCTCGCCATGCACGCCAGCCGCTACCGCTACGCGCAGCCGATCTGCGAGCCGGGCTTCCTCGACCGGTTGCCGCCCGCCAAACTGCCCGTGCAGGGCCTGTGGGTGGCCGACACGTCGCATTATTATCCGGAAGACCGTGGCATTTCTGAAAGTATCGGCTTCGGCCGCCAACTGGCCAAGGATGCGGCTGCATGATCCGTAGTTTTATGTCGCGCCAGTTCATCGTGTTCCTGGTGACAGGCGGCACGGCGGCGGCCGTCAACTTCGGTTCGCGCATCGTCTACAACCAGTGGCTGCCGTTTTCGGGCGCCGTGATCCTGGCCTATCTGACGGGCATGGTCACGGCGTTTGTGCTGGCGAAAATGTTTGTGTTCAAAGAGAGCACGCAGTCGACCCGGCGCGCCGTGTTGTTCTTCACGCTGGTGAATGTGGTGGCAGTGCTGCAGACCTGGCTGATCAGCATGGGGCTGGCATTTTATTTGTTACCTGCGCTGGGTGTGAAACATTTCGTCAAAGAAATCGCGCATGCGGTCGGGGTGGTGGTGCCAGTGTTTACCAGCTACTTGGGGCATAAGCGGTGGTCATTCAAATAGCCGCTGAGGACGCTATCGTTAAGGCCAAGACCGTTTCTTCATCGCGTTGTTGACATTGCACTACGAATTGCTATTGATATAACAAAACAATTTGGCAGCCGAGAAATGGCTCAACATTGCTTACTTATAAACCCAGAATTTGCTTAACAAGTAAGCAATTATTGCCACCACTGGCATTGAAATGACTTTCCCTGTCATTGGACTTGCCGCAAGGTGAGTCGCTAAGTAGACGATGCAGATAGTGAGCAGGTAGTTCATGCAAACCAATGCCACATATTTGAAAAAAGTGTCGCGGCTCGCCATTTTTCCAAAAGTGATTTTGGCATGGAAAAGATAGTTGGTTAATATGCTGGCCAAAAATCCTCCAGTGGCAGCATACACAGCTGTGGCACCGTTGAGCAGCAATAACTTCATGGTTCCGACATCGACTGCCGCTGTAATTAACCCTCCAATAATATAGATCGTAACTTCAACGTTTAATTTCTTTTGCATGGATAATTTTTTCAGCGGCGCCAGCAGTAAGCCGCAGGGTTAATCTTGTCAAAGCGGACAGCACCTTGATCTGGTGTTGTACATGTGGCAAAAAATGGCGGCGAAATGCCATGTAGTTTCCAGAGATCGCCACAGTATAATCGCTTCGCCGGCCAGTCGGACGTATCTGTCGGAAGCGCCCGACATGGTCCTTTCAAAGTTCAACTTCGTAAGGCGGGGGGAGTGTACACTCCAGTGGCTTTTGAACGCATGTTGGCGTTGCGATCCTAGTCGTTTTCATCACCTTGAGTTGTGTGCCGTTCGAAAGCAGTAGCCGCTTAGGCGGACAGTTGCAGGCGTAAAAAATGCCTCTCGCACTGGATGTGCCGCTCTCGTTTCTGATCAGTTCGCACGGCGATTCGACACGAACGTCACTCAGCGCCATTTCGACGAGCAGCACATTCAGCTGCTGGCCAGTTCACGTTATCGCGATTGCGCTGACTGCCGATGGGATGACGTATCATTTGGCTTTTCGGCTTTTGCAGCTTAGCTGTTTGTACCTTTGATGACTAAGCAAGTACCCAAGCCGGCCGCCGATGCGTCGGCGCGCTCCGTGAACAACCAGACAATGCCTTTTCCGGGCCTGCGGCGACTGCTTCGTGCCGTCGCGATGCTACGCTTAGCGCTTGATCTCGGCGGCAGCCCGATGGGACTATGGCGTAAGGCCAGCGCGCTGTACGGACGCGGCGGGCTGGCCGGCTTGCGTGCAGGCTTTAACAAGGTGGCGACCGGGTCGGCGGCTGACCGCTGCGATTATGCCGAATGGCTGCGCCGCTACGGCGCGATCGACGCGCCGGCGCGCGCCGCGCTGCACGCGGGCGCCGCAGACCTGGCGGCCGCACCGCATATCTCGTTGCTGCTGCCAAGAGATAACGCGGTGCCCGATTTGCTTGACCAAACGATCTGGTCTGTGCGCCGGCAACTGTACCCGCACTGGTCGCTTTGCATCGCCGCCTGCGCCGACGCCAGCGCGGCGTCACGCCAGCTGCTGGCGCGCCATTGCGCCGAGGAGCCACGCATTACAACGGTGTACTTACCGCAGCAGGGGCAGCGCAGTGCCGCCATCAACACGGCTCTGACCATGGCGCGGGGCGAGTTTGTGGCGCTTCTGAACCAGGGCGACATGTTGGCCGAAGAGGCCCTTTACTGGATGGCGGAGGCGCTGAACCGCCACCCGGAAGCCGGACTGGTATATTCCGACGAGGATCAGGTGGACGCCGCCAACCGCCGCTTCGCACCGCATTTCAAGCCCGACCTCAACTACGAATTGTTGCTGGCACAAAATTACATCGGCCATCTCACGCTCTACGGCACCGCACTGGTGCGCGGCGTGGGTGGCCTGCGCAGCGGCTTCGATGGCGCCGAGGAGCACGACCTGGTGCTGCGCATCGTCGAGCGACTAGCGCCGGCCCAGGTGGTGCACGTAGCGCGGGTGCTGTACCACCGCCGCGCTGCGGTGCACTCGGATAACCTGGAAGGGCCTGCAGCGGCCGGGCGGCTGGCGGTAGCGGCGCATCTGGCGCGCTGCGGCGTGGCGGCTGAGGTGCTGGCAGCGCCCGAGGCACCCGGTAAGCATCGGGTGCGCTACGCTCAGCCGACACCGGCGCCTCTGGTCAGCATCATCATTCCGACCCGCGACCGCGCCGACCTGCTTGGCATGTGTCTGGACACGCTGGTGGCACGCTCCAGTTATGCCAACTACGAAGTGATCATCGTCGACAATGGCAGCGTCGAAGCGGCCACTCAGACCCTGTTTGCACGCCTGCCGACGCCGCGTGTCCGCATTCTCCGCCACGACCAGCCATTTAATTTCTCGGCGCTCAATAACTTCGCGGTACGTCATGCCAACGGCAGCCTCGTGTGTCTGATGAACAACGATATCGAGATCCTTACGCCGGACTGGCTTGAAGAAATGGTGGCGCTGGCGGTGCGCCCGGACACCGGCTGTGTCGGCGCGCGCCTGTGGTATCCAGATGGACGGCTGCAGCACGCAGGCTGTGTGCTGGGCATAGGTGGCGTGGCCGGGCACGCCCACAAACTGCTGCCGCGTGGTGACCCCGGCTATTTCGGGCGCGCAGTGCTGCACCAGTCCTACAGCGCGGTGACGGCCGCCTGCCTGCTGGTGCGGCGCGACGTGTTCGAGCAGGTCGGCGGCCTCGACGAGGAGTTAGCGATCGCTTTCAACGATATCGATTTTTGTTTGCGGGTGCGCGCCGCAGGCTACCGCAATGTGTGGACACCGTACGCCGAGATGGTGCACCACGAGTCGGCCTCGCGTGGTAACGAGGATACGCCGGTCAAGCAGGCCCGTTTCGCCGCTGAGGTGGCTTTTATCCGGCGGCGCTGGGGCGCCCAGTTCGACAGCGACCCCGCTTACAACGTCAATCTGAGCGGCTATTTCGAGGATTTTTCCTACGCATGGCCGCCGCGCTGCCAGTGACAATATGCCGTAGCCTTGAGTGCAACGCCGACCGACGCGGTTCAATGATCCATGAGCCGGCGCGCCTAACGGCGCAGATGGTGGGTGGTTCGCCAGGGAGAGGCCGGATAGATTGCTCTGCGATCAAGGCGGATGACGTATTATTCGCTCCCTCTGGCTTTGCAGCAATTTTGAGACCGACTGCGTCGGTAAAGCACGGCGCCAACACTGGCGGTTAAATGCACGGCGCGCCGCCGGCACGTTCGCCGCTGATTCAAAGGAAAACTGATGCTCGTAGGTACACGCGCGCTTTCACGTCGAACCCGGTGGGCCGATGGTCTCTTATGGTGCCTTACCGTACTGGTGTGTCTGGTGCAAATCGTGCCGTGGTCGCCCGACATGCCGCAAGGTGGTCTGGACGGCTCCTGGCGTTATGCGCTGGAAGAAGGCTTGTCCAACGGACTGGAACTGGGGCGCGACCTGGTGTTCACGTTCGGTCCGTATTCGTCCGTTTATACGCACAGTTATCACCCGGCGACGAACACGCTGATGATGTCCGCCAGCCTGTACCTGGCGTTGTCTTTCGCCCTTGTGTTGGGCTTGTTCATCGACGGCGGGCGCCGGGGCTGGTTCTTATGCTTGCTGGTGGTGTTGGCGGGCGGTGTGTACTTTAATGACTCGGTGATGTTTTTGTTGCCCTTGCTGGTCGGACTGCAGGTGTTCCAGCGCTGGCGGGAAGGCGGGCGTAGTGAAGCCGGCCGCAAAGCGCCGTGGCTATTGGTCGTGCTGTTTGCTCCGCTCGGCTTGCTACCGTTGGTAAAGGGAACCTTGCTGGTACTGTGCGCGATGGTGACCGTGCTCAGTGCCGGCTTTCTGTGGGCGCAGCGGCGCCGCATGTTGGCATGTGTCTGCCTGTGCACGCCTGCTGTCGCGCTGATAACGTTGTGGCTCGCTTCCGGTCAGCCATTGTATGGTTTACCGCCCTTTTTCAAGGGCATGTGGGCCATTGTGTCCGGCTACAACGATGCCATGTCGTATTACGGCGTCCTGCGCGAGTCCTTACTTTTCGTGATTGCCATCGTCACGTTGTTGTGGGCCGTAGCACGCTTGCCAGGGCTGGAGCGAAATGCCAGGGGTTTCCTGTTCCTGTTGTATGCCGGCATGCTGTTCATCACGTTTAAAGCCGGGTTTGTACGCCAGGATATCCATACGATGATCGCCAGTACCACGTTGTTGATGGCGGCAATCGGGTTGAACATGGTCGTCACCAACCGGCGGGTGGTTGTGGCTACCGCCGTGGTCATGCTGCCGTGGCTCATCATCGACCACTATTACGGGCGTACTACGCCCGCCAAATGGGTCCACACGGTAGACCTTGAATTTTCGTCGGCATGGAACGGCGCCGTTCGTCGCGCTCGCGAGCCCGGCTGGCCGCGTCCGCAGTTTGACGCGGCGGTGGCCGGCTTGCGGACCCAGGCGGCGCTACCGGTTTTGCCCGGACGCAGTGACATCTATTCTTATAACCAGTCGCTGCTGATCGCTTCTGGCAACCAGTGGGCGCCACGACCGGTGCCACAAAGTTATTCGGCATACACGCCGTACCTCGCAGAACGCAATCGCCAGTATCTGTTGGGTTCAACGGCGCCGGAGAACATTTTTTTCAGCGTCGAAACCATCGACCGGCGCGTGCCGGCACTCGACGATGGCCCAAGCTGGCCGGTTTTGTTATCTGACTACCGGCCGGTCAGTTTTCAGAATGGCATGCTGGTCCTGAAGCATGACGTGGCCAGCGCCTACCAGCCTGCGGCGCCACTGCCTGGCAGCAGCTATCGGTTTGGTGACGTGGTAAAGGTTCCCGCCGCAGGCGCGTGGTTTGTCCGGTTCGATATCAAGCCGAGCTTGTCCGGGCGGCTGCTCGCGCTGCTCTTTCGCACCAGCCAGATCGAATTGCGAATCCATACCAGCGACGGAAAGCAGCACGACTATCGGCTGATCGCCGGTATGGCCCGGGCGGGATTTCTGCTGTCGCCACTGGTCGAAACGACCGCCGACTTTGCCGCTTTGTATGGTGATGGGGTGAGCATCGGGGGCAAGCGCGTTGTGAACATCAGCTTGCACACCGCGCGCGGTTTTCAGTGGCTGTGGCAAGACGAGTTCGATATGCAATTAACGCCGGTGCCGTTGGTGAGGCGGGCCATCGCGCCATAAACCGTATGGTCAGGCGGTCTTTTTGCCGTAGCAATGCGGGCACGACACCTCGTACACGTATTCCGGCGCCAGCTGCTGGCGCGGGGTGACCACGGCGCGGCAGACAAAACACTGCACCGTTTCGGTCGGCTGCAGTTGCGGATTGAGTGCGGTGCGGTAGTCGAACACAAAGCAGTCGCCGTTGTAGTGGGCGCCGCCGACTTCCTCGAAGTATTTCAGGATGCCGCCGTCGAGCTGGTACACGCTGTCGTAGCCGATTTCCTTCATGTGGATGGCAGCTTTTTCGCAGCGGATGCCGCCGGTGCAGAAGGTGACCACGGTCTTGCCGGCGAAGTCTTCCTTGTGCGCGGCGATCACGTCTGGGAACTCGGTGAACTTGGTGATGCGGTAGTCGACCGTGTTGGTGAAGGTGCCGACGTCGACCTCGAAATCATTGCGGGTCTCGACCATCACGACCGGCTTGCCGGCGTCGTCATGGCCCTGGTCGAGCCAGCGCTTGAGCGTGCGCGGGTCCACCGCCGGCGCGCGGCCGAGCTCGGGTTTGATCAGGGGCATGCGCATGGTGATGATCTCGTTCTTGATCTTGACCAGCATGCGCTTGTGCGACTGTTCTTCGGAATAGCTGTACTTGACCTCGATGTCGGCAAAGCGCGGGTCGGCGCGCAGCCAGGCCAGATAGGCGTCGATGTCGGCCGGAAGGCCCGACAGGAACATGTTGATGCCTTCCGGCGTGAGCAGGATCGTGCCGCGCAGCTTGCGCTCCTGGCAGACGGCCTGAAAACGCGGACGCATGGCCTCGGTATCATCGAAAGTGATGAATTTGTAGGCGGCGATATTGACGTAGCGGCCGGCGTCGGCCTGGACTTCAACGGCGTCCGTCGGGACGGGCGCGTGGTGGGGTGTGGTTTGCATGATTGCCAAGAAAATCGATGTCGTTCAGCCCGTATTATAAGCGTTCGGACGTGGGTCCAATCGCCGTGCCGGTCGGCGGCGCTGCAAGTGCCTGTGCGAGCGCGGCCGAGCTGCACAGCAGGCGGTCGACGGCCATGCCAGTACGGCAGCGGTTGGCGGCGCGACGGGCGACAGTACGGCAATGGCGCAGCCGTTGGCTGTGCGCGCCGCGTCGGCCTCCGGCGTCGTGGCCAGCAGGTCGATCGGGGTGGCACTGTCCCACGTCATCGGGAACGGCACGCTGGCAGGCTTGCCAGGCGCCGGACAAAGCTGGGGGAATTCATCGTGGCGGAAAAATGCCTGCCTGGAAACCGGCGGCAAGGGTAGGGGAACAGGGCATGATGATAAGCCAGCATCACCGTCTGCTGCCCTGTGGCCTTGTGGGTTGCGCTAGGGCATCAAAATAGGTTAATTAACGGGAATAATGTTTATTCAAAGAATGAATTTCTGTCGATAATTTTTACACGAGCAATTTTGTTTTCTAAAATATTAACTTCAAGTCATTGATTAGTAAGAATAGTTTGCATGTGGCATAACAATTGCTTAAGTGTTATTCATTCCTTCCACCTAGAATGAGACACTTGATGATCCGCCCTATCGCTTTCCTGACCCTGGCTCTTGCCGCTGGTTTCGCTGCTGCAGCACCTGTTTCCACCGACGGTACCCTGATCAGCAACAAAAACGGAACGTTCACCACCAATTCCAATACGGCAGCTGTCTACACGCTGGCCGAAAGCCAGTCCGGCGCCATCGTGATCGATTTCAAGTTCTCGTACACGGGCACGGTCGACAACAACGATTACCTGGGTGTGTGGTTCGGTAACGCCGGCAATGCCAAGGCCTACGAAGGCCCGAGCATCGGCTTCAAGGCCAATTGCGGCTCGCTCGACAGCGCCGTCAGCAGCTGCACCAATGACCTGTACATTCGTACCAGCGGCGTCGGCGGCGAGTTCCTTGCCGGCAGCGCTCTGGAAGCAGGCATGTCGTATCACGTGTTCGGCCATCTGTACAAGAGCGGCAAGAACGGCGATGCGTACGACAGTTTCGACGCATGGCTGAACCCGACCGAAAACGAAATGAGCAAGTTCCTCAACCCCGATGCGACGACCTATGGCAAGTCATCCCTGACGTCGTTCAACACGGTCGGCATTCGCACCAACACCATCGACAAGGGCCTGGCGGTCAGTGTCAACGAACTGAATGTGAACGAAGTTCCGGAGCCTGGCACCCTGGCGCTGATGGGTCTGGCACTGGCAGGCATGGGCAGCATCGTGCGCCGCAAGCGCGCCTGATCGTGTCCGCCTGGTCGCACTTGCGGCCAGGGCAGGCATGACCTGAACAACCCCGCATGCATGTGCCTGCGGGGTTGTTTCTTTTTCGGTCAGCCATTTCCAGGCGCCGATCGATGACCGGGGCAACGCCTGCAGCGCACCGGTCCGGCAAGGTAAAATACGGGGATGACTTCCCCGACCTTCACCCATCTGCGCATCCACTCCGAATACTCCATCGTCGACGGCCTGGTCCGTATTGACGAGCTGGTCAAGGCGGCGGTCAAGGATGGGCAGCCGGCGCTGGCCGTGACCGACCTGTCCAATACCTTTTGCCTGGTGCGCTTCTATAAAGAGGCGCGCGGCAAGGGCGTCAAGCCGATCGTCGGGGTCGATGCCTGGATCACCAACGACGACAACCGCGACAAGCCGCACCGCCTCTTGATCCTGGCCAAAAACCACACCGGCTACCTGCAGCTGTGCGACCTGCTGGCGCGTGCCTGGCTCACCAACCAGCACAAGGGCCGCGCCGAACTGCGCGCCGAATGGCTCGAAGCACTGGCCACGTCCACATCCACGCTCAATTCCGAGCAGTCGCAGGCCAATGGCCTGATCGTGCTGTCGGGCGCGCATTTCGGCGACATCGGCCAGGCCATCGAGAACGGCGACATCGCCCGCGCCGAAGCCAATGCCGCGCGCTGGGCGCGCGTGTTCCCCGGCCACTTCTATATCGAGATCCAGCGCGCCGGCCAGCTCAATCAAGAGCAGCAGGTGCGCCATTCGGTGGCGCTGGCCGGCCGTCTCGGCTTGCCGGTCGTGGCGACGCACCCGGTGCAGTTCCTCGACAAGGACGAATACATCGCCCACGAAGCGCGCGTCTGCATCGCCGAGGGCGAAATGCTGGCCAACGCCAAGCGCGTGCGCCGCTTCAACGAGAACATGTGTTTCAAGTCGCAGGCCGAGATGACCGAGCTGTTCAGGGACTTGCCGGGCGCGCTGGCCAACTCGGTTGAAATCGCCAAGCGCTGCAACGTGACGCTCACGCTGGGCAAGCCGCAGCTGCCGAACTTCCCGACCCCGGGCATGACGATCGATGAATTTTTGATTGCCGAGACCAAAAAAGGCCTGGAAGACCGCCTGCTGCAGCTGTACCCGAACGAGGCCGAACGCGAACGCGAGCGTCCGCGTTACGAGGCGCGCCTGGACTTCGAGAACCAGACGATCATCAACATGAAGTTCCCCGGCTACTTCCTGATCGTGGCCGAGTTCATCCAGTGGGGCAAGAACAACGACGTGCCGATCGGCCCGGGCCGCGGTTCGGGTGCGGGTTCGCTGGTGGCGTATGCGCTCAAGATCACCGACCTCGATCCGCTCAAGTACAACCTGCTGTTCGAGCGTTTCCTGAACCCTGAACGCGTCTCGATGCCCGACTTCGACATCGACTTTTGCCAGGAAAAGCGCGAACTCGTCATCCAGCACGTGAAAGACCTGTACGGGCGCGATGCGGTCTCGCAGATCGCGACTTTCGGCACGATGGCGGCCAAGGGCGCGATCCGCGACGTCGGCCGCGTGCTCGATTTCGGCTACAACTTCTGCGACGGCATCTCCAAGCTGATTCCGTTCAAGCCGGGCAAGCAGGTATCGATTGCCGAGGCAATCGAAGAAGAACCGATGCTCAAGGAGCGCCTCGAGAACGAAGAAGAGGTCAAGACGCTGCTCGAACTGGCGCAGAAGGTCGAAGGCATCACGCGCAATATCGGCATGCACGCCGGTGGCGTGCTGATCGCGCCGGGCAAGCTCACCGACTTCTGCCCGCTGTACACGGCTGGCGGCGATACCGGCGTGGTGTCGCAGTACGACAAGGACGACGTGGAGGCCGTCGGCCTGGTCAAGTTCGACTTTTTGGGCCTGACCACGCTGACGATCCTCGACCGCGCAGTCAAGTACATCAAGCAGCTCGATCCGGCCGAAAGCGAATTCGACCTGGCCAAGCTGGCGCTGGACGACCGCGCGTCGTACAAGCTGCTGTCCGACGCCAAGACCGTCGCGATCTTCCAGCTGGAGTCGCGCGGCATGCAGGGCATGCTCAAGGATGCGCGGCCCGACCGCTTCGAGGACATCATCGCGCTCGTCGCGCTGTACCGTCCGGGCCCGATGGACCTGATCCCCGACTTCTGCAAGCGCAAGCACGGTGAAAAGTTCGACTACCCCGATCCGCGCACCGAGTCGATCCTGTCCGAGACCTACGGCATCATGGTCTATCAAGAGCAGGTGATGCAGATGGCGCAGATCGTCGGCGGCTACTCGCTGGGCGGCGCCGACATGCTGCGCCGCGCGATGGGCAAGAAAAAGGCCGAAGAAATGGCCGAGCACCGCGAGATTTTCCGCGCCGGCGCGGCCAAGGATGGCCTCACCACCGCCAAGGCCGACGAGATCTTCGACTTGATGGAAAAGTTCGCGGGCTACGGCTTCAACAAGTCGCACGCCGCCGCCTACGCGCTGCTGTCGTACCACACGGCGTACCTGAAGGTGCACCACACCGCTGCGTTCATGGCAGCCAACATGTCGCTGGCGATGGAAGACACCGAGAAGATCAAGATCTTGGTCGAAGATGCAAAAGAGGTCTGCAAGCTCACCATTCTGCCGCCGGACGTCAACGAATCGCAGTTCCGCTTCACGCCGGAGGGCGAGGCGCGCTCGAAAACGGGCAAGCAGGTCACCAATATCCGCTACGGCCTGGGCGGCGTGAAGGGCGCGGGGCAGGGCGCGATCGAGGCGATCATCGCCGCGCGCACGGCAGGCGGCAAGTTCAAGGACCTGTTCGACTTCTGCAACCGGGTGGACCGCAAGCAGATCAACCGCCGCACGATCGAGTCGCTGATCCGCGCCGGCGCGATGGACGCGTTCGGCGTGGACCGCTCGGTGCTGCTGGCGTCGGTGTCGTTCGCGATGGAAGCGGCCGGCCAGGCTGCGGCGGCCATCAACCAGGTCAGCCTGTTCGGCGGTGACGATGCCGACCTGGTCGCGCCGCCCGAGTACGTGAAGGCCTTGCCATGGACCGACCGCCAGAAGCTGTCCGAAGAAAAGATCGCGCTGGGTTACTACCTGTCGGGCCATATGTTCGACTCGTACGCGCAAGAAGTGCGGCGCTTTGCCAAGACGCGCATGAAAGACCTCGAGCCGTCGCGCGACCCGCGCATGATGTGCGGCGTGATCTCGGGCATCCGCACGCAGATGACGCAGCGCGGCAAGATCCTGATCGTGGCACTGGACGACAAGACCGCCGTGCATGAGGTGACGGTCTACAGCGAGGTGTTCGAGGCCAACAAGAACGCGTTCAAGGAAGACGAATTTTTGCTCGTCGTGGGCAAGGTGTCCGAAGACCGCTTCAACGGCGGCCTGCGCATCACGGCCGAGAAGGTGTTCGACCTGGCCACGGCGCGCATCCAGTACGGGCACAAGCTCGAGATGGACCTGGACAAATCGGTCAGCGCGGCGCGCCTGGCCGAGATCCTGCAGCCGCACCGTGTGCATGACGGGATGCCGGTGAGCCTGCGGCTGCAGACGCAGGATATTCCGTTCACCGTGCAACTGGGCGACGACTGGCGTGTGGCGCCATCCGATACGCTCAAGGCGGCGCTGGAGCTGTCGCTGGGCGCGAAGGATGTGGCGGTGGAGTACTAGCGCGCATGCGGGTGATGGCATCAGCAAGACGGCAGGAAGCATGTTCCTGTCCGGGTCAACTGTTTACTGCCAGCCGCAGAAAATCCACGAACGCACGCACCCGCGCCGAGATGTGGCGATTTTGTGGATACAGGATGGAAAACGGGCGGCAGCGGCCCCCATATTCTTGAAGCACTTCCACCAGATCGCCACGCTTGACCGCCTCGATCGCCGCAAACCGGTAGGTCTGGTACAGGCCGCCGCCCGCATTGACCCACGCAACGCAGCCCAATGCATCGTTCAGTACACGCATGCGGCTCTTGACCGGCTGTTCGATGGCGTGTCCTTGCTCGTCCGTAAACAGCCACTGCAACGGGCGCCCGGTATTCGGCGATACATATTGAATGCAATCATGCGCATCGAGGTCGCCGATCGTGCGCGGCGTGCCTTTTTTGGCCAGATAGGCCGGGGTCGCAAACACACCCAGCGATGCGTCTTCGAGCTTCAGGGCGACCAGGCGCGAATCCTGCGGCATCCCCAGGCGGATCGCGAGGTCGAAGCCTTCTTCGACAAAGTCGATAATTTTGTCTGAAATACTGACCTCGATATCGATCTGCGGATAGGCGTCGGTAAATGCCGGCATCAGGGGCAGCAGACGAAACGTGCCGTACGCAGCGCTGACACTGATGCGCAGCGGTCCACTCGGCACCACCTGCGCGCCCGTGATGGCACGTTCTGCTTCGACGATCTGGTCGAGCGCCAGTTGGCACTCTTTCCAGTACAGCTGCCCTTCGGTCGTCAGCTTGACATTGCGTGTGGTTCGCGAAAACAGGCGCACACCCAGACGCTCTTCGAGGCGACTGATCGAGCGGCTGACGGCTGCTGGCGTGACGCCAAGGATCGTCGCCGCGCTCGTGAAACTGCCTGTTTCAGCCGCCTTGCAGAACTGCTCGATGCTACCGAGTTGCAGCGAGTTCACGGTCATGTTTATTCCTGCGTGTAATAAATGAAGTGATTTTTAGCCATTTATCTCTCAAAAGCAAGCCGTTAGAGTAGACGTCTTGGCGCGCCCATCGACTATTTCAAGGAACGAATCAATGACGAGCAAATTGAAGGTATTCACCTCTCCATCCGCCTTCCCCAATCCACAACGGCTGCGTTTGTTCATGCACGAAAAAGGCATTGCAGACCAGTTCGAAGAAATCATCTATGACATGACGTCAGCGGGTGAACAGCGCGGTTGGCGTCACCTGAAAACGAACCCATGGGGCGAAACGCCGACGCTCCAGCTGGCTGACGGCAGCTTCATTTCCGAGACGGCTGCCGTGGTGCGCTACCTGGATCAGACGTATCCGGGCCGCAAAATCACGGGCGATACGCCGCTGGAACAGGGACTGGATACCATGTGGGACGACCGCATCTGGGTCCACATCCTGTACCGCATCACCACTGCGTTCCATGTCCTGCACACCGGCCTTGGCTTCAAGCTCGAACTGACGAACAACGCGGCCTGGGGTGAGCACTGCCGCAAGGAAGCGCTGGCGCATGCGGCGCTGGTCGACCAGCATCTGGCGGATGGCCGCCACTGGTTGCTGGGCGGTGATGAGCCCACGTTCGCCGACATCACGCTGGCAACCGCGATCGCATTTTCGAAGTACCCCGTGAATGCGACGCCGCTCGACGAGCGCTTTGAATTTCTGGATGCCTACTGGCAGCGCTGGCAACAGCGTCCCGGCTTCCAGGCGGCGTATGCAGACCGTCAGAGCGGCATCCCGGCGCTCGATAACAGGGACTGACGCGATCCGCTTGACGATTCATGCCCAC
>Ga0308170_10000461_pt1 | contig 52652 bp, 28 predicted proteins | sample PhyBR2_2_FD_202136 | JGI IMG/M metagenome (GOLD analysis project Ga0308170, IMG submission 202136) | Phyllosphere microbial communities from UC Gill Tract Community Farm, Albany, California, United States - DLSLSB.R2 | ecosystem: Host-associated > Plants > Phyllosphere > Unclassified | place... | reverse complement strand
TCTAAACAAATGTAGACATTTTTGCATTTCAAAAGATCACAGGAGATAACATTTTGACTTCTCTGTGCAAGAACAAGCATCTGAATGTTTAAATTGTCAAGAGATGATTTGCTAGGAAGATTATGATCAGCACTGTTTACAAGTTATTATTCATGCAAATGCAGCTATAAAAGCATATTTCTTGACTTTGAAGGCATCTATAACATTTCTAAAAGCACAAGCTAGCCAGAATTGCATAAAACAAACATTTTACGTTAAAAGCTTTGTAATCAGTTGTTATCAAAAAAGTGTTAGAAAGCTGGCATGTTTATGCTACAATGGCAAGTCTCGCAAAAAAGTTTATTCTTTGTAACTATCCTTATAAAACTGCTTAAAAATTTTTAAAGGAGAAAAATTATATTTTAAGATTGACAAGAAATTCATACTTTAAAAAGAGCAAGAAGTTGAGAATAATTATTAGATAAACATTTAGAATCAAAGCAAATGTACAACTATCAGAAGTAATTTGTATAATTTGTAATTCTCTTATAAATCCTTTATCAATGATAAAAACGAGATTAAATCAGATTTCTGGCAATTTAAAATAGATTCTAATAACTCTCTCTTTTATTGAAAGATATAAAGATCTTAAAAATGCAAGAAAAGGAGAAAATATTGTCTTAACAGATAAGAAACTAATGGACAGTATTTTGCTCTTTGAACTGACCAAATCCAAGTCTTGCAAATGAAGCAACTGGGAAGAATTAAAAAATTGTTAAATTTTGATTTTATGACTTATTAAAACAAAAATATACTGACTGAAAATTGTAATCTGCCATTGCATTGACTTTATTTTTTGCTATCAGTATCTTATTTTGCAAGTAAGGATGTTTATTAATACCTATATTTCTCTATATTTAGACATTAAACTCACTGTTTCAGCTCAAAAAGAAACTGATTCTTATTAGAACAAAGACCAATTTCCAACATAGTTTTAAGAACAAGCCTTTTGTGCAAAAATATTCAAAAAGCCATCTAAGATGGGTTAAAACGACGTTAAATACCCTTTAAAAGTCTTATTGAATTTCCAAAATTCTCATATTTTTACATCAATGAGATAACTTATAAGAATAGTTAATGAGACAACCAATTTAGGCAGTCAAAGACTACAACAAGAGACAACTTATAAGAACAATCAATGACAAAAGTAATTAAAAGTTGTTTAAAAGATACCATTATTACATTAAAGTTGTAATATTTTACAAAGGCTTCTTTATTCTATTTTAAATATCATAAATCATTCTAGCCTTTTTAGCCTCTGCCAAAAAAGCCAAGTTTATTAATTTTTTTAGGACAAATTTTATTAATTAAAAAATAAAATTTTTTAAAATATAAAGAAAATTAACAGCACCAGCCCATGAAATATTTGACTCTAGCGAGCATAATTACATTTTGTAGTGCTGCACAGTCATCATTGGATTCTTACAGCCACCCAGAACATCTGGCAGTGCCAAGAAGCTTAATCAATTCACCATGCAGAATTCCGTTTGAGGGTGCCAAGTTTAATGATTCAAATTTGGAGACATGGCAAACGTCTCATGCAAGGGCGAAAAAAGATCTGTTCGATGCTTTCAGCTGCCTGAGCAGGCATAGGTCAATCAATTTGAATGACATGCTTAAAGTAGTTAAAAAACAGATTTTGCTCCTAGCCACTAGAAATGAGAGCGAGAAAGATAAAACTGCTGAATTTGACATTATCAGCTTATTTTTTCCCTTTAATTACAGGAATGCTGCAGAAGCCACTGATCCTGACCAAACCCTGAGTGAGTTTGAAGGACCAACACTGCTATTTAATAAGTTGGCAGAGCTTGAGCTTCTTACGACCCGCTGCGGTGGAAATGAGACAGATTCTGCTGCTTTCGTCTTTTTACAGGAGATTATTCAGCAAGTCCAAGAGATGGGCAATGAAAAGAAGGAAATATCCTTTCCTTTTTTAACAGCTCAGATGTTGAAAGCCATCAGAAATGTGACAGCAGAAATTGAAAACACCATTGAAACCCTTAGATCGAGCACAGACCCATCTGCTTCTGCAGAGAACATAAGCATTCTTGAAGAAGCTGTGGGCAATATTTCGATCACATCTGGGACTATTAGCAGGTGTTTGAGAGATTTTTCGGCTGCCTGCAGGACTCTTGTCACCTCTATCAGTGAAATCGAAAATGAACTCGGTGATCACGACTTCTTTGGAGACATTTACACCGATTCTTTTGTCTCTGAAATCAGTGAGATTTTGAGGGAGTACAGGACAGCCGTTACTGGGATCTGTGGAAGCATAACAAGGGCATATGTAGTTGACAAGAATGTTTGCAAACAAGATACACTGAATGAAATGCTAAGCAATTTCAATTGTGTTGGGTCTGTCATATCATTGTTTATTGCCTTTAAGCCTAATTGGGCTGAGACTTATCTGATGTTTAACACCAGGTATGCCCATTCTCTGACTCACCTGGGAATGAATCTGCTTATGAGTGTTATACAGTTGGACGAGGAGAAGCTGAATTTGATGAACCAGTGCTTATCTAAGGAAAACCTGGACTTCTGGGAGAGGAGCAACCTCAGAGAATACTTTGATGTTAGTGAGATATGCAGGGTTTCTGAGGACAACCTATTCAATGTATTGAATGATAGACTTGCCCAGGACTATGATGTTCCTATTGGTAAAGTAGAAACATCATTCGAAGAGGTGACATTCAAAGACGTCTCGGAAGTGTTTGCTGACAAGCCTTCTGGGATAGAAGAGCTTAATTCACTTACTAGCAAATTGGATGAGGACGAGAGGATGCTTGCAAGGATTCTCACTGGCGCAAGCCTTGATGCCCTGTTGGGGAAAGTGACGGATTATAAGAATAGAATAACTAATCTGATAAAATTAATTGACAGCCCAGCTGGAACATCTGCCAAGGTTGGTGGTGATGCTGAAGTTTCTGTTACAGGCAAGAGTGCTGATGTTCTGGAGAACAGTCCTGATGCTGAGTCTCTTGAGAATGACAAAATGAGTATTTCCAGCATAATTCTTATTCTGTCATTTGCTTTGGTCTTGATTTTATTCGTTTATTCCATTTATGAACCTATGTCTAGGCTCTTTAAATAAACAATTTTATTTTTATTCTTTTTTGAGCATGTTTGGCAACTGTGTAAATGCCTATTAGACCTTTTTGTTCTATTTAAATAGAAACTGCCTTATGTCAATTATCTCCCGATAAGGCTAGAATCTCAAGGTTTAAGCTTAACCTTGAATCTGTCTCTCATTGAAGAATGCTTAATGCACAGGACTATGGCTGACAAACAAACTAGCAATGCCTTTCAATATTTTCACGGTCTTTTGTATTTCTCATATTGTTTAAACAAATATTTTGCCCATATGGCCGAAGAAACTCTCAAAAATCCGTTTGTTGTGTTCTGTGGCAAATGCAAGCATATCCTGACAGATTCCTTTACGCTGTTTGACTTCAAAAACAACCACCTGATTCATAGCTTCTGCACAGTCAGGCAGGAGACAAAAATAGAAAACGGAGAGGATTCTTTTAAGAACAGCATCGTGCAGAGGATCAAGTGCAACTGTGGGAACTGCGTGGGATTCTATCTTACAAGCGTGTCTGAAGAGTACAACGGGTATGCTGGAATGTATGCATTTAATAAGGATGCTGTTGCTTCCTATGCCCTCGGAAGCTGCATAAATAGAGAAAAAGGATTGCATGAAATTGCAGAGGATGTGGAGAAACTCAAGAATGTAGTAGCAAAAATATATAAGAAGATCTATTAAGCAGAAGCACAGGAAAGTAGTTTTTATTTACTAATAAAATGAGCAAGGCTGCCCATTGTTCTGGCTGAGAAATAAGAATCTAAGTATTTTGAAAGCATTGTTTTATGCATTTTTACTTTTGTAAGAGAATTCGGTGTACTATGCATTTCCTAGGCTTGAAAGATAAAGAAGAACCTTATTTTGTATTTTAAGCTAACACAATCTATAATAAACAGCTCTTAGTCATGACAATGCTTTGTTTTTCATTATATTTTTATGAATATCAAAATTTTAATTTATTCTCTTCAATGTCAATTTTTAGAGATCTGTTTGAATTAAGCAAAGCTGTTTTTTGACTTAAGGTAAAAATTACTAAGCCACATTAATTTTTCTGTTTCTTCTGCCAATTATTCTTAGCTAAAACAAAGATTGAATTGAGGCAATTTTAATTACATTTCAATGCTTTCACAAGAATTTTTTATCAAGATATTCTAAACTGAAAGTCTTTAACACATTCCTTTTAGTCAAAACAGCAGTTCAGCTGACCCAACCCTTTGCTAGATAACAAAATGCAATTGTGGATGTTTAATTGCGAAAAGCAAATAAAAAGTATTACTACAGAAGTCCTGTATAAACCTCAAACTAATACAACACCCACTCATACATCATTGCAGCACCAATACAAGCTTACAATATTAAAAATCTGTTATTTACTGCAGTTCAACAAACTATGAAATTCTCAGAATGCATAAAAATATCTCTTATTTTATAAATTTTTTCGTCCAAACCCCAATGCATCCGCAAGATTTCAAAAGTATTTCCGACCATCTTTATGAGGCTTTTTGCAACCTGCACGAGGAGCTGCATAGGCTCAAGAGGGACAACAAGATTTTAAATGAGGAGCTAGCCAAGTCTAAGAACTTGAACAGCTTCCTGAACTTGAAGCTCTACAACACGACGTCAACACCCGTTAAAATCATAAAGATGGGTTCTGAGTGGATGTTTGATGGGGAAAAGCTGCTTTCTCTCAGCATGGTCAGAAAATTCAAGTTTCCAAGCCCAATAACACGGGCCCGCATCAGCAGCAGCGGGCATATTGCTTTTTCATGCAACAAGAAAATTTTTTTATTTTTGGAAAATGTGATTTATCTGATTGAGGACACTGTAGTGCCATTTGATCCCAGTTCAATGACCAGCGATTTAGTGGACTTCTCAAAGAATTTATTTGAGTTCTGCGGGGATGAGCTGGTCATTGCTTCGAAGAACAGCATTACGGGATACCGAGGCTTGGTGAAGACGTGGAGTATTCCAGTCCACACTCCTGTGTGCATGTGTGCCAGCCAGGGCATGGTTTATGTGGCAACCAAAGACTACAAGGTTTATGCAATAGCAGGAGAAACGCATGAAATTAGAGAGAATAGTTCAGGAAAAGTCAGGAGTGAAGGTGGCTCTGATGACGACATTGAGGGCATTTTTCCCAAGCCAGACTCTTATGAAACAATTGATACCAGGGACTTTATCAAGGAGACACTGAGAGAGACAGTAAGAGGAATTGTAGGCAGTGACAGTGGAATAGTATTGTATTCCGACAGCAGAATTGGGCATTTTGACAGCAAAACAATTAAAACAGAGAACTTTAAGATATTCTCTGTGGACCTGTGTGAAGATGCCATTATCTATGGCGGGGGAAGCTACGAGTTAAAATATGGAAGAATAGGATCTTCCTTTGATATTAATGATAGCATATCCTTTAAGAGCTGCATCCTCAGTGTCAAGTATTTTAGGAATCTCATTTTTGCTAGCACACAAGAAAGAATGGTGAGTGTCATAGATCCAGAAACAAAAAAGACAATGAAAATAGTGCTAGATGACAATGTAATAGACATTTCATGCAATGAGGATCAGATATGCTTTGTCGACAACAACGGAGGATTGCGGGTTTTCGAATGTTTTTGAATTATTGTTTTATTAAATTTCATTACATGTGAATTGCCATTTACATTTTACCTTGTGTTTTTTAATCTTTTATTTTGACCATTTACATTATTTTAGCATCGGATATTTCCAATTCTTCTCTATTGGCAATATGTTAAAAGTGTTTGCATGTGCACTCTTTTTGTTTGATTATGCAGGTATTTTAGAGTTCAGCTTTTGTATTTTAAAAAACCCTAATTTTTAACATCATTTGTGGGTATTTGATTTTATGAGCATAATAGCCTAGCATCAGTTGTTTACTTATCAGCTAATAAATACTACAATCACTAGAAGATGTAAAGATTTTGCATAAATTAAGCTCGTTTTATTAATGCAAATGTGCTGAAACTTCTATTTTTATTATTCATTTGACTAAACTGGCATAAACTCTAATCAATTGAAAATTAGCAATCTTCATTTTTTTCTAACCATTTATGCAAAGAGATTTTCTCATAAATTCGCTAAAAACAAAGACAAAGTACAACATGACGACAACAAGAAAGAGAATCAAGCAGCAGAGTGCAGCAGAGCTGATGGAAATGTTCAAGGCTGAAATCCAAATGAACATGCCCATGTTCGTTGTTGAGAAGATGGTACGTGAAGATACAGCAACAAAAGAAAACAAGAACAATATCATTACTGAAGACAATATTAAAGAGAATAAGGTTGAGGAAGATAGCAGTGAAAAAGTTGTAAGAAGAGGACACAGATCTGTAAGAAACAAGAAATCAATGGCAAAGGACAAAAGTACAGACCTGAAGAGCAAACAAGAGCAGGATTCTGCTAATAAAGCGTTGGATAGTAAAACTGTTAGCAGTGAGGAAGTAAAGCTCACTGAGAGTGCCTTAATCCCAAATAAAAACATGAATGCACACGCCAGTACAGAAAATGTACAGCCTAATTGCATCAATGCTCAAAATAAAAGAAGAGGAGCGAAGATTAAAATAACACCTAAGAAAATGAGAGACAGTGTTGTAACCTTGGATGACTGTGACTTAACTTCTAAGCTAAGACCTTACAAAAACAACAAAGGACAGTAATAACTTGCTGCTATAAGTTCTCTTATTAATGCAAATATTAAATACAATGACTTATTATCATTTTTATAATTAATAACACATTATAAAGTTAAGGTTTATTTATTTAGCAACATACATAATTACTTAATATAAACATTTTACATGCTCAAATTTTTATGCCAAGAATTGCTGGCAAAATTAAAAATAAACAACCTGAATGAGAACATTTATTGGCAAATAGTGCTGCCCATTATTACATCAAACCATTCATCCCTCTCAGCTTTGCATGAGAAACTAATGAAATGCCCATCTACAGAAATTCTAAGATCATCCTCCTTCCAAATCAGGTCCTTGTCACCCAAACACAAAATTTTAATAATTCGATCATTTATGCATATGCATAAGGTAGAACCCACAAACTTGCCCACGTACTTGCAGCCATCAAAGAAAAGATAGTTGGTTCTTCTGTGGACAGTTGAAACAATGTCTGAGAGGATAAAAGTATTCAGCCTGGTGTCGTCACTGCTCATTAAATTTAGAAAGTATCCCACTTCAGCAAAGCTATTTGTTGAGATGCATCCAATCTTAAAAATGTCCTTTAAAAGATACCAGCATACGTCTTTCATGCCATCCTCAGAATCAAAAGCATTCTTGTTTTTCATGTTGGGACTTTCTGTGCAGACCTTTGCAGAAACTTTGACGTAATGCAGAATTCCGTCTTCAGAAATAACTGAGTTTTTCAAAGAGATGGACGGTCTTGATCCCAGGATAATTCCTGGTGCTCTGAAATCCTGTTTTAATTTCGAGGTATGGCAATTGGAAAAGATCAGCCTGTTGTTTATGTACAGGGTTTTAGAATGAACGGCTGGTTTCTGCTTGAGCAGCGGTGAATGAAGAAATGCCGGCCTGTCTTCAGATTTTATAAAATTCTCCAAAAACTCAGAGCTCTTGGGAAGAATGCTTTTTGCAGGCTTTTCCAGAGGATTTGTCTCAATGTTGTTGTCAGGCTCCAAGGATAGGCCATACGGCTTGTTCTTAGTGTCTTCAGCATCCTCATTCTCCGTGTAATCGACTACTTTCCTTTTTAATTTCTCCTCAAACTTCCTTATACTTTCCCTGCTACTCTCGTCTCTAAAACCATCTTGTTTTTCTTCTTCTGTTTCAGCCGAGGCATCCTGGCTGCAACCTCGTATATCCTCTCTATTCTCCACCACAGACTCCTCATCATTAGACTCAAATTCGGTAGAGGCAAATATATTGTCTTCCTCAATGTCATTGTGAATAGAATTCTTTAAGCTGTCAGAGTGCTCCTTTTCCTCCCGGCAAACTTTAATTTCTGATTTTAGATTATCCTTTGAAGAATCATCTGAAAGATCCAAGTTGGCTGGAGGCCGTATTTTCCTGTCGTCACCTTTACCATTTCTTTCAAAGAACAAGATTCGCTCTTTGAACGCATCTCCTTTAAGTTGATCATCACTGACGCTAACTGGCGAGTTGAAAACCTGTTCTTCCATTTCTTTCATGGGTGCGGTAATTAAATATGCATAAATAATAAAAGAAAATAAATACAAATAATATTATGACATAAACCCAATGTTATTGTTACAGACTGTGAAAATCAAGTGAATATTTGATGTGTTGAAAGGTGCTAAATTTAATTTAATTTTGAAAAACAGGAGCTGACAGAGCAAAGGTTAATTTCTGAAAACAAAGTGTAGTCAGATCTAGCACCATTTTTGAATATACTTTGTTTTAATATAATGAGATCTGAGAGGATTAAAGCTTAATGCATAAAATAATAAAAATATTAAACTTTTTGGCGGGAAAAATTTGAATTCTCACAAACAAAGTAAATTTTATTCAACAATAAATGCAACAGAAAATTTTTTGTAATTAATAACTAGGATAGTTCTACTTCTTTGGCAAATTTGAAGTAGTCTTTAGCCTGCTTCCCAAGACTACTTTCCAATCCACAGCCTCTTAAGAAAAAGTAATCAAGAATAAAGCACAAATTGCTAAAGTTAGGCATCAAATGCAGATCTTTCAGCTTATTGTCATCCATTTCCAAATACTCCAATTTATAGTATTTTGCCAGGCTAGATAATATTTTTAGATTGTTAATCCCGCAATTTGACATTTTTAAGGCAACGATTGACTTTTTAAATCCGTCGAAGTCAAACTCATTTTTGATTGACACAAGGTAATTGCTCGATAGATTCAGCTCGTATAAATTCCTGCATTTCTTCACCTCATCAACCCAATTTAAGAAATTAATCAGACATCCTTCTAAACTCAGCACTTTCAAAGAGTTGATTGATATTCCAAATTCGATCTTGCCTGCTTGCCACAAAATTTGATTATAATCCAACATCAGTATTTCTAGCTTGCCACAATCTGTTAGGGCCTTTACAGTATAATTACTTTTAATGTTGCACTTTTTTGCAACTATCGCAGTCAATGTATATTTAGAAGCGCCCAAAGAAAAATTGTAAGGGAACTTTTCGAAAAAATTACCTGAGACATCAATTATTTCCAACCTTGGAAAGCTTGTTAAAACACTTAAACTAGAGTGTTGTTCCAGCCCGCATTTGACTGCAACTAATCTCCTAAGTGTTGTTTTAGATGATCCAAACCTGTCAAAGGTTAGGCTTTTTTCAAATTTTTTAAGAGAGGAACCGGAGATAATTAAAGTCTGCAGATTGCTACAATCAAAGAACTGATAAAAATTCTCTATTGTCGAGAATGTAATATTTGATATATCCAAACTCTTAAGAGAATTTTTAGATTCGCCTAGTATGCAATCTTTCATTTCATTTCCAGCTATTGATAAGACTTCTAAATTCTGGCAGGATGTGATAGCTGCAAACAGATTATGATCGCTTATCTTACAGAAGTCCAATTCTAGCATTCTCAGAGTTTCACTTGAGAAGCCAAATGAGAAATTTTCATATTGTTGTCCACTAAAAGCATTTCCAGATAAATTTAATTTTCTCAGTTTTCTGCAATCAGTAATTTTCGACAGGATCCTCAGGCCTCTGAGACAGCACTTGGACATATTCAAGATTTCAAGTGTATTTTTGGATGCCCCAAAATTAAAATTTGGAGACAATTTCTTAAAATTATTAGATGACAAATTCAGGACTTTCAATTTTGGGCAACTGGTGATTTCTTTGAGTAAAAATTCACATTCTATCTGGCAACTAGACATATCGATAACAGCCAATGAAACATTTGCATTTCCAAAGCTAAATTCTGTAAAATTTTTCGAAAAACAATTATCAGACACATTTAAGATTTCTAAGGATTCCAAATTAGCCAGTAAGAACAAAAATCTTCGATCTAAAGAACATTTCTTCATATGCAAGCTTTTCAAAGTTTTCTGCGAAGACCCGAAGCTGAAGTTCTTTGGAAAGTTGGAAAAGTCATTCAGGGAAACATCTAAAAACTCTAAGTTTTTGCATTCTGTCAAACTATAAAGGAAATTGTAGTCATTTTTTATTTCGCAGTCTGAGACTTTTATGGTCTTCAAAGACTCTTTCAAATTACCTAACATTGAAACAGACGAGTTAGGATTAAACGTCTCAGATTTTGATTCAAAGTTATTTTTTGAGATGTCTAAATATTCCAGCACTTTAGATTCTGCCAATATTTTAATAAAGGAATGCACCTCTATTTTAGATTCAGAAATATCAAGCCATTTCAATGAGTTTGTGGCAGATCCAAAGACAAAATAGTAATGCTTTGCTCCAAAGTTGTTGATCGATATATCTAATTTGGTGAGGCCTGGGCAGTCTAGAATTTCTTCCAAGAAAATTTGATTTGATAAATAGCATTTTGAAAAATTTACTTCTTTTAGAGACTTTTTGGCCTTGCCGATTCGAAAACTATTTCCTAGTTTTGAAAAGTCGTTGAATGAGCAATCTAAGACTCTTATTGAAGAAAAATCTAGTATTTCCTTCAGTTGATCCAAATCTAAGTTTGCCCTGGAAATAAGCAAAACTTCTAGCTGCATTTCCAAATTGCCCAAAAAAACATCATCGTTAACGCTTGCGACTTTGTGCCTGGAAACCCCTACTTTGCCAAAAATATACCGAGAAGTACAATTGTCATCAATCCTTTTGCTCAGATCATTGTGACTTAGGTCCAAAGTGTTAATTTGCAGACACTTGCGAATCTTACAGATGTCATTGTACTTAAGCCCTGTTTTTGATACTCTCAGGTCTTTTAAAGTCTTTTCAAGATTGCCTAAATTTTCTTGTGCAAAAAACTCTTCCAAGAAATTATTTGAAACGTCTAATGCCCAGAGTCTCTCAAATTTTGCAATTTCGAGCATATCTCCACTATTTAAACAGCAATTTCGGGCCTTGAGACACTTTACTGACTTTCTAAGGTTTTCTAGATCATGGCTTGAGAAATTTATATTGAGATTGTTTGACATGTTTAATTTCTCTAACTTTGAGCAGTTTTTGCAAATTATTCCGAAGCTTTCTGTGTCAATGCTGCAGTTGCTAACATCCAGCTCCACCAATTGATTGCATAGGTCTTTAAATGCCTCTGACTTCCAGTTTAGAGAATGGTTTCCAGACAAAATCAATTTTTTAAGATTTTTCATATGGCAAAATAACGACAAAGGCAATTCATCTATGCACAGGTCCGTTAGATCCAAAGACTCTTGTTTTTGGAACCATCCATCATCAAGCAAGCAATTATATATTCTCTCGCACTTGTAGAATGTTAGCTCTTTTTCAATGTTGATCTTTAATTTATCTTTTGTGCCTACGGGAAGCAAACCGTAAAAATGCTTTATAACCTTTTTCTCGCTTTCAAGATCTTTGAGTAAAAGGCCTATGAAAGAATAAGAAATCTGGATATCTTTCTGGTTATAGCCTGCTTTAAGTATAAGCTCTGTTGTTATTATTACAAATACCAATGGAGAATATAAAACGATCCTTAGGCTTTTAGATGCTGAGAGTATTGATCTTATCATAAGGAGAATATTTTATTTCTTCTTAATTCCTGAAGAATTCTATTCGTCATTAAAAACTGCAAACAAATGATTTTACAGGGCGTTTTTTTTAAGATCCCAATAAAATTAATTAATGGTCCTGATAAAAAACAGAATCTAGAATGCCAAACTTATTTTCCAAACATTAGTAACTTTAACTAATCCATCTGCGTCTTTTATTAATCAGAGTTGTTAGGATTTACGTTAATGAAGTTTTTTTGATTAAAAGCAGTATTGTTCTAAATAATGCTAGAAGAAGAAACTGCTGTTGTCTTGTAAATAGGTTGTTTGATCATCGTTGTAATGTTCACAATATGAGTTAAATAACACTTATTCTTAAAACAACAATGTTAAAATATCAATTTTTATAGATCATCAAATTTACAATATTTTTATTCCAATGCAAAACTTTTGTCGTTTTACTCTAATTTCAAATAACAATGTAAATTTTATAATCTAGATTTCTTTTATGTAAATTTTATAATCTTTGTTGTTATTTTGTAGACTTTTTTGCATAAGTTTTAAAAATTAAATACAATATTCTAAGGTTCCTCACAACTTTTTGAATAAAAGATTTACATAGTGCAACAAATACTAAAAAATAAATTTATTGCACATTTGAAACAGGTGAATAAGGCGGTGGCGGATGACCAAATGTGCCAGTCAAAGGTGGAATGTTAGGGTAATTAGAATTGTATAAGTCTTCATATGTTGGCAATAATATATCTAGATCACGATATGTGCCAATAGGTGGGACAATAGGCTGCCAATCAAGTTCTAATGCAGTTGTGTCTTCATCTGAATCAGTGTCCTGAGCCAGGACCTGGCTCCTCATCATCTTGACCAGCCCATCTTCAAGGGCTACAAGATATGAGAAGATATCAAAATAGAAGACTATGGATAAAACCAACATAAATATAGCCTTAGTGGCCATGTCTAAAGTAATAAGGGCCATTTGCATATTAAAAATGCTGCTGTGGCTTATAAAAATCCAAAAAAATTCAGAGAGTTCGTTACTAGGATACACCCAGCCTGCAAAAATTACATAAAGGAGTAAAGGCTGATTGATTGTTTTGCTTTGATTGTAATAATCGTTGAAGATAGGCTGATATCTAACTCTGTAAACCCTTATAAACAGGAATACAATGATAAAAGGCTGGAGTAGGCATATTATCAGTTGTATTTTATTGGTTGGAAAAATGCTAAAACTCATTTCTTCATCAATTATATAACATGTTGTAACCCCTATAAGTTCTAAAAACACTTTAAAAGCAATAGCTAAAATGTATAAATACATCAATAAAGAGTCAGGAATGGAAAAAATGCTGCCTGAGGCGATGTTCATTCTCAAATTGGAAGATGTGTCGAGGGACTGGTATTTGATTAAATCAGATATTACTTTTACACAAATCAAAACAGTTACAAGGTATATGGTATACTCCAGGTTTAGAGCGAGAGATTCTATATTTCGTAGCGGATTTTTGAGGAGTAAATCTAGTAGGCTCTTAGAAAATGTATCGGCTTCCGTGCCCTTGAACAATGTTTGAAATAGTTTCATTTTCAGGGTCGAAAATTAACCTTTTGTTTACAAAATTTTGAGAAAATTTTAGACGATCAAGTAAAAACAATTTTGCTAGAACAGTACATTAAAAAAATCAAGTAGCAGTCTTTATTTCAAAAGTGTAACTAACATTTATTTATCGATGGAACAGAAAGCATGTAATAAATCAATTCTAAAGCAAGTCTGCAAAAGTGTTCAAAAAAACTGATTCTCCTTGCTTAAAAGCTTTGTAAAAATTAAAATAACAAAAATAAATTGTATTAAGGCTAGAATGAAATAATTGTTTATTCCTAAAATCTAGTATTCTTTAAATACCAAATTCCAAAAATGACTCCTGAAATTGCAGAAAAAGCTAACAAAACCCAAATAAAAATCCCAATCTTTGAACTCTGTTTGATGTTTATAGATGATAAATCTGAAATATTCTGTGGTTTATCTGGAGTTTTAGTTAGTTTTTCTATTGGTATATCTAAAATTTTTGATGCGTAATAAATTACTGCTTTGATTTCTTGAGCTGTCAGTTTATTCTCTACTTCTTTCAGTATTTCTAAAAATTTGTTAACAGTTTCTTGTTCTTCGGTAGCGGTATCTTTTTGCATACTAAAAGACCTTTCTCCATAAAGAAATCTTATTTTTTTGTGAGTATCCAAAATGATTTGATCGTGAGAATCCTGATTCTGCTTTGGAGGTATGTTTATAGGTTTGTTTTGATAAGGAGGGGATAAATCTTGCCTCTGCTTCGGAGGTATGTTTTGAAAAGGTATGTCTGTAGTTTTCTGCTTTGGAGGAATTATGTCTGTAGTTTTCTGCTTTGGAGGAATTATGTCTGTAGTTTTCTGCTTTGGAGGAATTATGTCTGTAGTTTTCTGCTTTGGAGGAATTATGTCTGTAGTTTTCTGCTTTGGAGGAATTATGTCTGTAGTTTCCTGTTGAGAAGGCATTTCTTCCGCATCATAGAACTCAGCAGAAGAAACAGTTTGCGTAGAACTTGGTCCATCAATTGGTTTTTCCTTCGAACGTATTCTCCTCGCAGTACCTAAAGATGGCTTTTTCTTTTTAGGGCTTGGATCTTCCAACTTAGGCATTTTTGTCTCGAAGGATTGAATGCTTGAAACCAGACTCTCTTTCTCTTCTTGACTCAAAAACTTGTTGCAACCCCTTTTAAATTTAATGTGCTCCACAAATAAATGTACTACATTTTTTACGGTGCACAAACTGGGTTTCTGCGTAAGATTTTCTAGCCTTTCCAGGTTTTGCTCCATAACTCCTTCTAAATACTCATAAATATTGTCCTCATTAATAGTAGAGATCTGTATGGGGCTAAAATAGTCGAAAGCATTGGTTTTTTCCCACCAATCAATATTCTCTTTAGATAATGATGCTTTAAGCAGATCATAATATTCTTCATCATACTTCAGTGAAACTTCAACTAAAGATATTGCCAAATCTGTTGTAATATAAGCTAGTCTGTTTGTTGGATGCCACATATGCAGAATGGAGGATTTTTCATCGTAATGTTTGAGACCAATCATAAAATCTAGAATCAAATCAATAGTCTGAAAAGCTAATGTTGAGTCTATGACATGCTTCTTGACAATCTCATATCCTTCTTTAGTTTTTAGAGTTTCAAGAACATTTAGATAGCCAAGAAAAGTCTTTCCTAGAGCAGTTATACTTTCAAAAATTAGCTTTTCAAATTCTTTTGTAAAAAGCTTGCTTAAAAACTGATTTTTAAACTGAGATTTGTCCGTAGATCCCACAAACTCTGCTTCTATATTGGCTGCGTATTGATTTGTTAGATTAGAAATATCCTTTAATTGCTTTGCAAAATTGGATCGAAAATTAGAAATTTTTTTGGATGAATCTTTGTCAATTTTTTTTTCTATTTGTTCTAGTGAATTGATTAGCAATATTGATAAGCTAGCGTAAGGCAAAATTTCTCTATGATCGAAGCTTTTCAAGCTAGAAAAGATGAAGTTTAAGAAGTCTAAGCTATTCTTGAGATTTTCATCTTTCTTGGATATTTCCTCAATAAACCCAGTCATAAAAGACATTCTTAAGAGGCTCGAAACCCCAGAATAATATTGCATTCTTTCATCCCCACAGTTTGCATAGTATTTGCATGGGCGACTTGCGATTACGCTCTTAATAATCACTGATGCATAATTATCTTTCGTGTCTGGATGTGAAAGAATGGCTTGCAAGCAATCAGATAAAATTATACGGTTTTTGTTTGCAACTTCATCAAAAACCTTGCATGATGTAAAGCTCTTTTTATATCTGCTAGAATCGAATAAAGGGGGTTTTTCTATGGTTTTAATTTCTTTTAACGAAATTCCTTTAAAATGTTGCTTTTTTGGAGAGGATGGCTCAGCTGGGTCTTTTTTCTGTTCTGGCACAGTAGAACTCAGAGGATTGCCTGGAAGCGGCGGTGGAAGTGGAATCACAGAGGGTTGTCCGGTAGTGGTTGTCCCATAAATCGAATTCATGAGATTGAGTGTGAGTAAAAATGATCGCATAATAATAGGGGGTTTTTTAATTACTTAAAACCAGAAATTAAATTAAAGATTAAGGAGCTGAGCAATTCTTTTTTATACAAAAAACACGAAAATTATAAAACTAAATAGGAAAAAACAATCTGTTTTAGTTGAAAAGCTTATAATTTGCAGTTTGATTAAAGCTTACGAGACATTACTTTCCAATAGAAAACAAATTAAAATAAAACAGATTTTGATAACAAAGAAATATAAAATAACAAGGTCAGCTTTTAGACTCACACAATATTTTATATAAGTTTAAATCCTCACTGTCTGTAATTTCTTGTAGACGGATTTGATTTGCAAAAAAAAAATTTTTCAATTACAACAATCTTTGCCACTAATTCTCTTTAACATCGCATATTTGCAATGACATTCATTTTGATAATTTAAAAACAAACTAAACAAGTTTCTAGATAATTTAAAATGTTTGATTAAAAAGATTTATTTTGGCTGTCTATTCTTTATAAAATACCAAATAAGAAAGCCACCAACAAGTATAGCCAAAAAAAGCATAACGTAATTTGAGAAATTAGAGCGTTTTGGAGGATGCAAATATACCTTCTCGGTTTCTTTAAATGTCATTCGCTTTTTGTTTTTATCATTTCCAAGATCATCAAGTTTTTCATAAAGTGCGTTTTTTTTTGGAACTTTAGGTGCATTTCTATGAATTTTATGCTTAAAACTTCTAATTTTCTTTCCTAAATCTAGTGGTCTCTCGTCTGAATCAACTTTTGGAATATTCGAAAACAAATTGATTGGCCTTTCGTCTTCGTTTGAGGTTTGTGAGGATGCTTGAGAACGCGTTCGACGCTCAGGCTTAAATCTTGTTGGTGTGGTTGACATATAAACTTCTGCCTTAGTAAGTTCATAATTAGGATACATTTCATGAAAAAATTGAGGTATGTGTGGATTTGATGGCCTGGTCTGTAGAGGCTCTTGTTTTGAACCTGGGAAGCTTGAAGAAATTTGTTGAGGTCCTCCGCTCGGACTTTCACCTTCCTCAGATTGATGTAGGTATGGATTTGGTCTAACGCCAGATGAGGTGAATTTAGGTTGATCTATTCCGCCTCCTGGAAAGCCCTGTGACTTAGGCTTGTAAAACTCTTGATGTGATTCTGGTTTTTCATAATAATAATCGCATAGAGGAGCTTGCTGAGACTCTTGAGAACTAGGTCCTCTACCCTGAAAACTAGTTCCTCTAGTAGCTCTTACTCTCGCAATTAAAAAGATAGAGTAGATTACTAATATCACTGCATTCATTGAAGATGTTAATTTGCGATATAAATTTAAAGGAGATCAAATTAACTTGCTAAATATTAATTTATGACATTTTTTAAGGAGATCAAATTGATTTGCTTGATAGCAATTTAAAGGAGATCAAAGTAATTTACAGAGCTATCTACATCTTTCAAATATCAAATTAACATCTATCAAGATTTTTATTTGTGGTAAATTTTATTTAATTCCAAAGAATAAACGTCTAAATTTGTATGCTCACAATTTAACAGAATATTTTAATATTTAAGGAGCTTTGTTCATAACAAGCAAAAGTAGATTGCAAGTTAAGAAGAAAGTTTTTCTAAAAAAAAGCTTTGTATACTAATGCCATAAATAAACCTGCCAGAACTGATAAACCAACAATCACAAACAAAATCTTTCTGTTTTCTTTGCTGATCCATTTATCTGCATCTTGCATTTTTTTCTTGCTAGCATCAAACTGATCCTTTATTTCAGACGGCTTGTCGTCTTTAATCTTTTTCAATTCAACTAGCATTTCTTCAACTTTATTGAATTCAAAACTTAATCTCTCTTGTTCATGATCAGAAAGTAGGCATTTGAAAATGGCCTTCAAGGAATTGTATTCCTCAGTTATATTTTTAATATCATCTTTTTCATGAAATATAAGTTCAGATCTCCTTTTCAGCAACACTTTAATATCATCTTCAGTCATCTTTAAAGAGTTTTCCAGCACCTTTCCAATGTTGTGTTTGTTCACTGTTGCCATCTTAGCGAATCTGATAAAATCTCGAACTTTGTTTGCCGTCCACCATCTAAAATTTTCCCTGGAAAGAGAAAGAGACAAGTTTCTGTAAAAGCCAGCATCGTCCTTTAGCATCATAAGAATGAGATTTAGAACAACATCCGACATTTTGTTTGCCAGGCTGTGTGTTGCTGTGTTGCAATGAAAAAATCTTTTTTGGGCATAATTTGGGATCAGTGCATAAAACTCAAGGATAGATTTAGAAATTAATAAGTGCCCAATAAAATTTCTAATTTGCTTAAATAGCTCTGAATCATCCCTTTCTATTTTCAGAGCATCTAAAATAACCAGCAAATTTCTCAGCTGTCTTTCTAGCGTACTTATTGTACTTTCTATTCTGCCTTGATAGTCAGAGGTTAAATGAAACCTAATAATATGCTCTGGTGGAAGATGGGCATCACCACTTATCTTTTTAGCCACTTCTCCGAGGTAGGCTGACATGGAACTAAGTTCATAAGCAATCTTCTCCTTTTTTTGAGAAATATGAGAACCAACATTGATGGACCTTTTTTGCAAGATGCATTGCAAGTTTTCCAAAGCTGAGATACTCAAGGCGCAGGACTGAGCAAATGGAAGAGGCTCAGTTCCTAAAAACACGCCATTTTTAACACCACTCTGATTTACAAATTCTAAAAAGTCGAACATTGATTTCAGCTCTCCTGTCTCAGACCTCAATCTATCAAATATTTTAGCATCTTGAAAAATTTTAAACAAAGAGGAGCCATCTAGAAAGTTAAAATAGTTTGGGAGATCTTCGATCTTAAGAAACCTGCGATCAGCTGAAATGCTAAAAGTATAGTTTAAGATTCTCTCGTCTTCTTCTACTGTCAGAATATTGTCTGCAAACAGTTCAGTCAAGCCTTGTTTTAGCAAACTTTTATCATTTCCATATATAAAATAGAGTTCAGAAGAATGATACAGAGTTTTATCTTCTGCCCATACAAGAGGTTTTGAAGAGAGAAACGACTGATCTTTTTCTTGTCTGTCCAATTGCAGATTTTTTCCTAAGTTTGTTAAGATTAGATGGACGAGAAACACAAATTTCATGGATGAAAAAATTGTAAATATTTTTAACATTTATTTTTCTCCTTTATAAAAACGAGTTAAAAATTTTTATTTTTAGTATGAGTGATCGTTCTGAATTCAATCAAAATAATGCTGCAAGAAAGTACTACAAAAAATGCTAAAAGAAATCTAAGCAACTTGGCTGTAAGTTTGAGAGATGCAGAAGTTTATAGGCACAAATATCAGGAGTCTTTTAGTGCAGCTTTTTCTCTATAAATCTTCAACATCTACAAATACATTAGTTACACTGTGCAAGCGCCTCTGATCTTCTCAAATTTTACCATAAAATTTTTGAGCTTGATGCTTTGGCTTTTCATTATGACTATCAGAATGCAACAGCTTAAGAAGAGCTGCTTCATTGTTTTATTCAAGTAGCTTTTGTGCAAACAAGCTGTACGAAAAGTGACTTTCTTCTCTTTCACCCATTGAAAAAAGACAAATTGAACAATGTATTTCCAATTACTCTTGAGTAGGCCTAGCATGTATTTAATAAAGATATTCCTTTTGTAAGAATGTTAACTGTCGAAACTAAACAATTTATTGATTTGATCTTCTTTCATCCCTTGTTTGGGAAACCTATATTTATACTTTAAATCTTGATAAATGAATTGATTGTTACTCAATCAATTGTGAATAGTAAATATAAAACTGATAGATTAACTGATATTTAATCTATCAGTTTGTTTGTAGATTTCATCTACGAAATTAACAATCAAAAAAACTGATTTATTGAATTGCGTCTAATCTATGGTTTTCGTTTAGGACAGCTTTGAAAAACTATAGGGCAAAGAACAAGACCATACTTAAATCCTGTGGAATGACCCTTACTATTCTCACAGGCTTGATTACAATGTAAAAGATGCTAACGGTAGATTTTAAAAAGTTGATCTTTGTTAAAAGATTGAATGTTCGAATATTTTAAAGGCAATCAGTAAAATAAATTTTTAAGACTCTAATTTAATTATTCTAATACTTCTTCTTTCTTCTTCCCGAATAGAGTATAGCAAAGAGCTGCAATAACAGCAATAAAAGCTAAAATAATAAAGAAAAGTCCTATGTTTCCACCATCTGTGGGAGGTGGCGTCTTGTCTTCGTCAGAGACAATAACATCTTCTTCCGGTTTATTCTCCTTGACCAGTGTCTCAAAGGCAGTCATTTCATTCTCAAATTTCGTTTCTAAGTCATTTTTGAAACTTTTGAAGGCGTCAGAAGTGGATGATAGCAAGAGTCCAGTTCTGTTAGATAGTCTCTCAGACTCATTCTTTAGAGCATCTATTTCTTTTTGTGAAACTTCTGCTAGGTTCTTCTCTTTTAATTTGCTTAAGCCTGAGACTAAAGATGTTACAGCCTCATCTATAAAACCTTTAATGTTGCCTTCATGTATTTCAGCTATGAACTGAATATCACCACTCAATGCATTATTAGTATTCTGCCTCTTCCACCATGCGAAGTTTTTAGCAGAAAGGCAACTTTTCATATTCTCATATGTCTTTTTGTTGTATCCTAAAGACATGGCAAATAAGTTCAGAGAAAGATCAGATACTTTTGATGCAGTTAAATGAGTATATGGCCCTAATCTCGTATAACTTTCTTTGTATTTTGGAAGATCAGAAAGGAACTCAGCCATCGACTTTGCGACCAAAAGGTAATTGCAGAATTCCCAGGTTCTTGTTTCCGTTTGATCATCTGTTTTAAAGCCTTTAATCCCGTTCAAAATATTTCCAAGCAAGTTTTCCAAAGAGGTTAAGTCTTTTTTTAAACCATCAAGCAAATTCTTATTGAAATAGTTCGCGAATATTTGTGTAAGAGGCATCTTTTTGTTTCCTTCAACGGCCTTGCCTATACTATCTGTTTCTTCCTTAAAACGGTTAGAAATACTCTGGAAATGACCAATCAGGCTATTTTTCCATTTTTCTAAATCATCCTTGTTATCAGGAAGACTATTGATTAGCTCATCCAAAATTCTTTCGCAATTCATGCAGGCGAGGGAGAAAGGCATAGACTCGGTTTTAGAGAAAACGCCATTATTTTTGCCGCTTTCTACTATGAAGTGCAAGAACTCGAAGTTTGTTCTTAGCTCTGTTGTTAACTTCATAATTTCTGTGTATACGTCGTGTGCTGCTAAAATGTTATAGAACTCGACCACACCGGTATATTTAAGGCTGCTTGCGTCATTTACTACCAAAGGCTTGGTTGTTTTGAATGTCAGCAAGAGGTTGCTCAGTATTTTCTCCTTCTCCTTAATCGTTAATGTTGACTCCTTAAATAGTAGATCCAAGGAGCTTTTTATGATGGCTTTATCATCTAAATAAAATTTAAAGTTTGGCAAACCAGTGTAAGGTTTTTTAGTCTCTTCCATTATGCGGAGAGGTCCAGTCACAAAGTTTGGAATGTTCTCTTCTGCTTTGGGTGATGGCTTTTCTGTTTGAGTTGTTGGTGACTCTCCTGCTTCTAACTTGGTCAATAGTGGATCTCCGGGTTTAGTTGCTGGTTCAGTTGTTGGCTCAATCACTGGCGACTGGGTTAACTCAGTAACAGCTGCAGCTCTGATAGCTGCCAGTAAAAGCATCAAATTCATAGGGGTCCCAACGGAAAAAGATATAAATACATTTTAAAAAGGGATTAAATTAATTTTTAATTAATTTTTTAAATCAATCAATTAAATCTTATAAAAATCATCAATTACACAAAGGAGAAAGAAAGGAGATAGGAGATCTGCTATTTTATGCAACATTACAGCAGCTATACAATGAATAAACTTATATTTTACTTAACTAGGATGTTTTTGCTAAAACTTGGCATCACATTATTTGGTTGTGATAAAAATTTTCAAAAAATTATTTCTAGTTTTTAAACGTACTTTTATTTAATATTCCACAATCAAAGCAATATGCAATAAAACTAAGTGAATAGTACGGCTGTGCTGAGTTTGCAGCAATATTTTCAATCAGGATAAAAAGCCAAATATTGAAATTGCTAGAATACAAAAGATTTTAAAAACACAAACGAATTTTCTAGTTTTCAGATGGCTGCATCTTTTATGATGGCATTCAATGCAAATAAAACTGACTACTTTGTTACAGTTTTAAGAGCAGGAGATGTCTTCTTTGTTAAGAAAAGCTAAACAATAGAAACACTTACAGGAGTTAAATTAAAAAATTGCTCCTTTACACCTTTTTTATAATCGTCCATCACAATCTTTTTAATCGCATTAAAAATGAGTTATGTAAAATAAGTATAATAAGAACTTTACTCTTTATTTAAATGTTAAAAAACGTTGTTGATTTATTCTGTAAAAGTCAGTATCTTGCGTCGAAATATTTTGTGTTTAAGACTGTTATTTTTAAGTTTTTTGAACAGACGTGTTTTAAGTTTTTCATCAACTACAACTGATTCTAATAAGTAATATTCAGCAAGTGGAAGTAGTATTTTTGAATGTCTTATTTCACAGTCACATATAACCAAATTGATCATTGATCTTCTAAAAACCTCAGAATCAAATTGTTTGTCTAATCCTACCAAATTGCAGCCTGAAACATTTAATATTTGCATTTTGTTGCAGTTTCCTATTTCATTTATCCAATTCAGTAGACTTATTCCGCATTTGGCCAGCCCAAGGCCTTTTAATGATTTTTTTGAAACACCAAAAGCAATATCACTAACATTCTCCAAGCCCCAGTTATTGTGAAGTATCAACTCCTCTAATCTTTCACAATCAGTTAGCTCCTTTATAATATTTTTATCTTTAAACCTACAATGCTCTGCCATTATTTTTCGCAAGGTTTTCTTTGATTTTCCTAAAGTAAAATTTTCAAGAAAATCTAGGAAAGGATTGCTGGAAATATCGATTGCCTCCAATTTTGGAAAATTTGTAAAAGTCCATAAGCAAAAAGGGTTTTCAAGGTTACATTCAACGGCTTTCAATTCCCTTAGAGACTCTTTCGATGATCCAAATCTTACAGATTCTAAATTATATTGAAAAGGCTCGAGATCAATCCTAGAAATGTCCAATATTTCCAATTTGGGACAATCAAAGATTAAATAAAAATCCCCGATGTTTCCAAACGTAAACCCACGAATGTTTAAACTTTTGAGGGTATATTTTGATCTGCCAAATTCAAAGCCTACCCATGAAAACATATTCTTTGCTATCGACAATCTCTCTAATACTCTGCAGGAAGTAATAGCCTCGAAAAGATCTTTAGAAGCCATATGGCAACCATCCATCTCCAAAACCCTTAGACTTGACCCAAACGATAAATTTTCATAGGAAGCGTCTCTAAAAATATTATCAGACAAATATAGTTCTTTTAGACATATTAAATCTACAATTTGATACAAAATGCATCCTCCTTCAAGAAAGCATGAAGACATATTCAAAACTTCAAGGGACTCCTTAGATCTCTTAAATCTGAAGCTGTTTGGTAAGTTCAAAAAGTAATTATCTGACAGATTCAATTCTCGTAATATTGCACAGTCTGTCAGTGCCTCAAGCAATGCTCGAGAATTTATTCTGCATGCTGACATTTTAATGTTTACTAATGAGAGTCTTATCGATCCAAAATCAAAATTCTGGAACCTTCTGGAAAAAGTATTATTAGAGGCGTCTAAAGTTTCTAAAGCCTTCAGATTGACTAATGCATTCTGTAAAAACACACTTCTTAGACCGCAATTGTAAATAATCAGAACTTTTAATGTTTCCAACGAACGCACAAATGCAAAATCTTCAGGAAACCTTGAAAAACTATTATTGGAAATATCAAGATACTCTAGATTTTCAAATTCTAATAAGCTTTGATAAAAGTCTGGATCGTCACAAATCTCACATTCTGATATTTTGAATGTCTTCAAAGACAGTGCCAAATTTCCAAAAAAAGATCTATCTTTCGGGGTGTAAAATCTATTTTGAGGGCAATCAAAAAGTACAGTTCCTGACCTAAAAAAGTTTTTTGAGATATCTAAATATTCAAGCACCTCAAAATTCTCTAACAATTTGATAAAGAGTTTGGCGTTAACCGCTGAGTCCGAGATGTCGAGCCAAACCAGAGATTTGGATGAGGATCCAAAATAGATATTGCGATATTCTAATTTAAAATTGTTACTGGAAATATCCAACTCTTTTAGGTTTGGACAATCTAAAATCTCAAGTAAAAATGCTTGTTGGAATAAAAAGCAATCTGAAAAATTTGTTTTTACCAGAGAATTTTTGGCTGCGCCAAATGTAAAACCAGCTTGTAATTTAAGGAAGTCATTGGATGAACAATCTAAGACTTCTATGCTAGGACAGTCCAGTATCTCTTTTAGATGATTTAAACTCAAATTTACACGAGAAACATTCAAGTTTTTAAGATTTTGTGCCAAACAACCAAGAAGTGAATTTTCAAAAGGATCAGAAATTTCTGGCTTTTGAGAAAATCTTTGCTCTAAAAACTGCAATGTCTCATTTTTTTTCTTAACTTGCAAATTATTACAGCTTATGTCCAAAATAATGATCTTTGAGCACTCTCTGATTTTCTCTAGATCTTTAAAAACTATGCCGATTTTGGATGCTTTTAATTCCGTTAATGTGTTCTTTAGATTATCAAGATCATTAGTTTCAAAGAAGTCCTTTAAAAAATTACCAGATATGTTTAAAACTTCAATGTGTTTAAACGTTGCAATTTCTTTCATTCCTTCTGTATCCAGCTCACATTTTTCAATTGCAAAAACTTTGATAGTATTTTTCAAGGTTTCTAGATTCTGGTCTGAAAAGTTTATATCAGGATTATTAGAAATGTTTAAATTAGACAAACAACAGCAATTACTGCAAATTATAGAAAAAACATCTTTATCAATCCTACAGTTGCTCACATTCAGTTCTTCTAGCTGATGGCACAATTTTTTGAAAATTGGTGATTTTAGATTAATTTGTGGATTTCCAGATAAATTTAACTTTTTGAGGTTTTCCATATGTGAAAATATCCAAAACGGGAGACGAGTAATTCCTAGGTCAGACAGAACTAATTCTTCTGTATTTTGGAGAATATTCATACTGACTAAAAAGCGGTAAATTCTCAGGAAATCTAAAATTGAGGGATTTTTTTCATTTATATTTAAGTTTGATTTTGAGTTTTCATCAAGTAGAGAATAGAAATGATTCAGGAGTTTTTTCTCGTCCTCAAGAGCCACAAATGCCAAAGTCTGAAGATGTAGAGAATTATCCTCAACTTTCGATGCATGGGTGATCATATTAAAAAATATCAATGTGCTCAACATAACTCTAAAAAATAATGTTTTGCCCTTTTCAAAGCCCTGCTGGTTATTGTTGCATCCCACCATAAAATTGTTTTTGATTGCGAATTTAATTAATTTTTGTGCTTCTAAAATAACTGGTTATAATCCTAGAAAAATCAATTATTGATCCACTTTTTTTGAAAAACTAAAACTATAGGTCAAATCTTTTTGTGCTTCAGAATCGAGTTGGTTGAGATATTTTAAGGAGGTAATGTACAATTAAAAGACAGTCAATAGAAAATATTCTCAGTAGCTAGCATTTCAATAAGCTTAAATAAAAACTTCTGTTACAATTTGTGTATTTTTATATCACTTCTTTCTAAAGAAATTATTGCTTAAACCAGAAATGCGAATATAACTGAAAATGACAACTCTTTAAAAATTAGAAAATACTTAAAAATGACAACTCTTTGATTAAAGCAATAACATGCTAAATATTTCATTATGAAAAATAAATTTGAGTCTTACTTCTAAAAATTTTTTATTGTACTCTCAAAATGGAAGAGAATCTTATTTCGCTTGGATTAAAAATAAAAAAAGACCCGCTCACCTACAAAAAGGAGTACTTAATGCAAATTAGGGCATTCAGTGCACTGATAGATCTTCCATCCCCACCCATTAAGCAGATAAAGCCTGTGATTTTCTTTATAGTCCAGCATTGCAAGCTAGACCCAACTACATCTGTTAGCGCACTCGTTGCTGCATTGGAATCCTTAAAAGATGTCAGAACAAAGAAGATTATTTTAAATGGACTAGTGATTCTGAGACAGAAGAAGCACATTGAATCCAAGGAGCTAATACGGTTTATAATTTTACATGGCAACGATTTGAGATATTTTTTGAGAAGCACGCAAGAGTTTTTAAACTTGGAATGCTATGGCATTCTTGTGGAGTGGTACAAGAAAGGGACAGAAAGACAAAAGTGCTTCTGCTATTTCCTGCTGACAGTTCTTTTTTCGAAAATACACGATGTTAGTGAAAGGAAAAAAATGCAAGCAGAAGCAAAACAACTGAAATACGAAAATTTAACATCATCTGAGGAAGATGACTATAACAGTGAGGTTGGCAGCGAAATAGAAAGTGAAAGCGAGCATAGCAGCGAACAGCTGAGAGGAGAGGACATTATTGAGAACTCTTCTGATGACACTATGGAGAATGAGAATATAAAAAACTTACGATTTTCTAATATTAAAGATGACAGTAGATTTGATAATTCGCTGAACATGGTAGACTTGGAAGAACTTGAGGAAATAATAACATCAGCCTTCTTTGGAATTTCAAAAATCACAAAAATCTGTTGCTTATACTTTTTGAACCGAACAGAAATCAAATTTGACATTACCAAGTTGAAGAATGGGGAAGAGCATGCAAAAAAGCTGTTCAGGGAGCTCTCAGACGAAGTCATGGACAGAGACATCAAAAAAATGAAGATAAAAATTTTTATACTTTTCAAGGAACATTTTAGAATCAGAAAGTCTATTGTCAAGATTATTATGAGCATGATAGACCTAGAAAATGAGGATTTGCGAGACTTGCTAGACTACATTGTTGCGAGTGTTGGGTTGAGCGAAGTCAAGGACGTTTTAAAGATGATCTTTGAGGAGTTTGTGAGAGAAGGACAATCTGAGGAGGTGATTGCATATGGCATGAATGTCATGAGAGAGATCTATTATAAGTTTAAGTGCTTGATATATGACAGTAATGATGATTTTGAAAAGAACGAATGTTTTCTGGAAGAAATCAAGGTGTTGATATTGCAATACATTGAGTGCTTCAAGGGAAATAAGACCAAGTCAATCTTCTATGCCTACAAGATGATAATTAAAGTTCTAATGAAAGGAGAAGAGGTCAATGCACCTGTTAATCACGTTAAGAAAAAAGCCACAAAGGAAGAAATGACAATTATGCGGAACAGGGGCAAAGAAGAAGTGAAGAGGCTTCGAATGGAAAGCAAAAGGAAGGAGAAACAGGAGTTATACAAGAAAAAAAGGAAAGGCCGAAGCAAGACAGCCATGCTTAAGTTTATGCTAAAGCCTAATAAAAAGAAGGGAAAGAAAAGAGGATAATTGCCAATAATATCATATTGCTTAAATAAAGGTTTTAGATGATTTAGATCACATTGCTTAAATAAAAGTTTTGAATGACTGACTTGTTAAAATCTGCAAAAAAAGAACTTAAGACAAAAAATAACTAAATTAAGATGTAATCTCTTAGATAAAAAATTTACTGACAATTTTTTCTAATCAATGAAACTACAGCGCAAGAAACTCTAATAAGATTATCAAAAATAATAGAAGAAGACATAGTCTCATAGCCCTCATTAAATAATGTTTGCTGGCAAAAAAGTGATAAAAGTCCTCAGAACTATAGTGTTCGTAATGTGAAGAATCTGATGTTCTGCAAATCCTATCATAATTGCTCTCTTGTAGGTTTTGACTTTCGAAATCAGCATGAGGAGAAGTATCAATATTGTCATGTTGGTTGTTCCTCTGCCGAGGATTGGGTGCGAAAAAATCAGAAGGTACATCATTTCCAGCTGTCAAAGATGTAGAAATGTTCTTGTTTTTCTCGCCCTGATCAACTTCAGTACCGTCAATCTGACCAATAACTTCCACAGCAGACTCAGAAGAACTGCCTATGTATTCTGTCTCCTTACTGGTGCCATGCTCTTCAAGAGACTTACTTTCACTAGATGAGTCCACAACTTCTTCATAATCTTCTTTAGTCTTATCAGGCAAATCACAGTCCAATTCCACAAATCCTGTAAGAACAGGGTAAATGTTTACATACTCAACAGAATCCTCATTTTCACTAGTCTCAGATTGATTCAAAGGAGACTTGACAATAGCTGTAAAAGTATCAATAAAAGAGACTAAATAGCTTTTTCTTAACTTGTTATCAACAAGATCCAAGGTTGCTTTAATATTAGCCAATCTTTGCAAAAAGTCATCATAGTCACTCTTAAGAGAGCTTTCGGTCTTAATTTCAACATTACAGGCATAGGCGGAAATAAAACTACATTGTAGATCGATCCATTTGTCAAGCCCATCTTCATTCAGAATACCAAACTCACTTAAAGGAATTGTCTTGATAATACCAGTAGAAATCCACCAATTGAGATTTTTGCAAGACAAAAAGTGTTGTTTCTGCTGGAAATACTCAGAATGATCGCCAATTGCAAAGATAAAAAGACATGCTGTTAGATCTAACAATGCATCTGATATCTCATCAGGCAGCAAAGGATAGTCGACACCTAAACCAGAAGGGGCTTTGAGATTCTCAAAGGAAATAAAAAATTCAATTACAGAAGATAAAAGATTAAAAATGTTGATAGCATTGCAAAAAAGACTCTTCTTTTGACTAGGCTGTTCAAAAGAGCCTTTTTCAGCAAGAGGAGTGCAGCCATCAGTGATCAGTTGGAAGTATGACTTGAAATTATTCAAATCCTGGGCAAGCGTAATAAAAAAGCTTTTACTATCGCACAAAATATTATAAACATCTACATTTCCGTATTTAAAAAGATCTCCGCAGCTCAAATCCATCTTTTCCAATGATGACTTCAATTTAACAACAGCCTCTCTCTGCACTATACCACTGGCAACATCCAATTCACCAATCAGGCAATTAAACAGTTCATAAAAGAAATCAATTTCACTGTCACGGAATATTCCCATTTGTTTTCTGCATTCAGCTATGAGAAAATCGAGACTTCCAAAAATGCCAGATTTAGCACAAAAGTCTGTTGTTGTTTTAAAGAACTTATTAAAGCCTGAAACTTTGCCAGATTCAAAGAGCCTCTGCGATTTAATTGTAGCCTTTTGACATCTGCTGAGCTCACCTGCGAGAATGTCAGAAAATTGATTAAAGTTAATATCATTTGTACCTAGCAGTTCCTTGAACATACCAGCTATTCTCTTCTTTGACTTCTGGTAATTAGCAATATGCAGACTGTTCGATTCAGAAGGTAAATCTACAACTTTACTAATTTCACGCACCTGGTTCACAGAGGCATCACCTACTACAGCGCTATTGCTTTCCAGTTTGCCTACTACCTTGTGAGCCAACACAGCAGTGCTCAATAATACCTTGTACATTTTTCTAAATACGTTCATAGGGTAACAAAAAGTTGTTTAATTTAAATTTCTGGCTTAAAGTTTTTAATTAATAGACAAGTAAATTAAAAAAATAGAATTTTGTTCTCTAAGCTTAAGCAGAATAAGACCAGAAAAGCGTATTGCAAGAGTATAACACTTTTGCTATGAATTGCCTTTGCAAGAAATTGCTTCTCTATTTAATTAAGAAAACAGAAAATGTGGTTAGATTAATTTTTGGCCATTGAAAATATTACAGCAGCCAAAAAACTGATTAAAGGTAAACAAAAAACTTATAACGAAATTGTTCTTTACTCCTGTATTTTTAGAAACCAGCTTGGTCGTTTGAAAATAGAATCACTCTTTGCTTATTCTTAAACAAAGAGAGTTTTAAATTGTCTTTTACCGTTCCTTATTCAGCAAAAGTATTTTTAATCAATAAATTTCTGACGAGGAAGAATCATTGGTAAATAAATATCTAACAAGAAAAATCATTGATAAATAAATATTTAAAAAGGAAGGTCTTATTTAAAAAGAAAGGTCTTTAAACTGCTTTTTCTGGGTTAATTTCTGTAACAAAAGAATGCTTTGCCAACAAAATGGCCGTAAAAAGAAACGAAAACCCTATAAAATTTACAAGTTTGATCAAGAAAAAAAGATAATTTAAAAATTTTAATAAAAATCGTAAAAAAGCTTTGCCAGCAATAAAATAAAGGCTATAGCAAGAACAGGCTTGGCCAGTATCAAATATGCATCGAAAAAAGACGGAGGCTTTGATGCATCCTCGTTAGTCACAGTTTGGGTCAAGTCTCTGCCTGCCTCATCTGGCTCTCCAAAAATGTCATATGCAGAATCAAAAATAATTTTTTGCTCCTCACTTACAAAATCTTGAGTATCATAAAAAGGATCATCAGATAACTTCTTGTCTACTTGAGGTAGTAAAGTGTCTTTAGAAGACTCACCTTCCTCGTGACCTTCCTTCTCGTCTGTTGTAGCTTCATAATTCTCATCTTCCTCAAAAACCTCAACGTTGGTGCTAACTGAATCCTCAACAATATTTTTCATACTCGATTGCACTATTTCATCATATGAAGGCGGAGGACCCAAAAAGGTGTCGTCAATATTATATCCTGTCGCTTCTGCATATGAAGGTGGATGAAGAGTATCATCATTAGAAAGTTGTTCATCTTCGGACAACAATGGATACAAAGTGCCAGGCGTCTGCAGATCAGAAGGATCATTCAGCACATTTATTGTGGAATGTTCAAAAACTTCATTTAAACCGGGTGCTGAGGGCGCAGTGACATCTCCTGACCATTCATTCAATCTTCTTTCAGAAATAAGTGCTGCAGCAGGTCCGCGTGTGCTTTCCCAACTAAGTCTCCTATTTTCTAATCCTTTTTTTAGCCTGGACTCAGCCAAGTGAGAAAAGTCTCGCAACCTTTTTTGCTCATTAGGTTCTGCAATAAAACTTAATCCTAATCCTGCTTCTAAATTTTTGATATTTGCGGGAACAGAAGTAAAATCATCATCTGAAGCAGAGTTTCCCTCAATCCTTGACAGAGCATCTGAAATCTGCCTTTTTATTCCAAAAACCCATCTCCTAGCTTCGTCCATATTAAGATCTCCAAGCTGTTGCAATGGTATCCTGTTACCAATATTTTCAGCCCACCAAGCAATATTAGATGAGCACAAAAATTGGTCAACATATCGAAAATAAGTACGATGATCGTCAATAGAATAAGCGTATAAATCCAAAGCAAGAGCAGCAAGAGCATTTGACATTCTTTGTGTAGAGTAATAGCCCACAGGAAAAAAGTAACTAGCTTGGCTGGGAAAGCCCCAACCAGGTGCTTCCTCCTTTAAATCCTTGAAAGAAATAACAAAGTCAAAAATAGAATCGATGATTCTGGCACAGCCAATAATTTCATCAAAAACATGCATAGGCATCTGTTCCACGTCTGTGAAGCCATTTATATTCACGACTGTGTCAAGAATATCAAAAATTGAAGCTATGAAATCATCCTTGAGCTGCTGAAGACTGTCAAAACAAGCAAGGTTCTCACAGATAGCCTTGTGTGCCGCATCAGAAGATCGAAGAGTCCCATCAGTGTTATTCAAATTAGACATCATTTGATTGCAGATAGTCTGAATCTTGGTAAGAATACATGGTAGAAGCTGGTACAAAGACTTTAGCTTTTCATGAGTTTCATCATTAACACTCGAATTATTGCTAACAAAATTAATGAATAGACTTCCTATCTTGTTCATCAAATTGTGGAACATTTCTGAAAGCAAATCTTGCGTCTGGTGATGAATGAGCTTTCTGTCTCTGCAAATATCACCAATCATTTCCATCAGCAAAACTGCAGCATCCATTTGATCATCTTTTGACGAAACAAATGCCCTCATGTCGCCTGTAATTAAAAGATTAATAAAATTGGCCACTTCATCTTCCTCTTGTGCTGGTATGGCAGCAGATGTCTGGGTTTTCTGGTTTCTCACAATTTCTCCTTCGAGAATCTTCTTCAGTCCTTCGCTCCAGATGTTGCTTTTCTTTGCAATTTCATTAATTATCCGTGCCATTTTATGCTTATTGTCTTCGTATTCAGAAAATAATTTACAAGCCAAACTGGTAGAACTACATTCTTTTTTAGCTAAATTCAAAGCTGGTGGATTTATAGTCTTGCTCACTGGACTGTTGCTTATGGTGTCGGTTGTTGCCTCGTGTATTGCACACAGGACTAAACCCACAAATGTGGTCAAAACTTTAGTCGTCATCATTGGAGCTGGATTTCTATCAATTTTTTAATGTAAATTTTTAATTTACTGAATTAATTAAAAAGGAGATGGACAGATGAACTAAAATAGCGATGTACTAAAGAAATAGCAGAGACATGAGCACACTGTTATGTCAGTTTGTGGAAAGACAAAGTTGCCATGAAAAGTTCTCTTAGCCACTTTTGTCTTTTAACTTCAAGTTTTGTATTTAAAAATATTGAGATATGAATTCAATCTCTATTCTAAAACTGCAGCAAATGCCCGTTATAACAGAACTTTTAACGCCACGAAAGATAAAATTACACTAAAATAGATTTTAATCATCATTCTCTTCCAAAATATCCTTGATATTCTTGATTCGCTTTTGCAAATTATTCAGAATATTCAGAGCTGATTTCTGATCTTGGGAATTAGAAAATATCTTGACAACACCTGTGAGAGAATGAAGACTGTCATGCGCAAAGCTAAACTGCGGTGTGTTCACAATACCGGTCTTCTCGATCTCGTGGACAACACCATCGATTTTGTCCAGGTATTTTATCACATACTCACACAGACCCTCACCATTGATCCTACCAATCTTAGAAATAGAGATGCTCTTATAAATCTCATTCACAAACCACCATTCAAGATTCTCTTTGTTGAAGAACTCACTCTTCAGGAAATAGTAAGCATCGTTATCGCCTATTGCACGCATGTAAATGTTAATTGCGCAAGTGGATATTTTAAAGGCCAGCTTGTGTGTTGGTTCCCGTTTCAAATGCTTGATCGCGGCCCAAGCGAAGACAGTCTTATCGTTATAGTCTGGAATTGACGTGATGACTTTGACAATTGATCTTATCAGGAGATAGTCATTGGTTAAGGAATAGAACAAACTGCTGTGCTTTGCAAACAAATCCGAGTCATCTGTGCTCAGCTCTTCAACTGCCTCTGTGAACTCGTTAAAAATATCGTCAATTTTCTCAATCTTCTTTTTGAGGGATTTCATGAATTTGCCCGCGCAAAGTACTGAAAACAGTTTCTCAGGATCAGAAAGCTCTGGCGAAGATCTGTCGAAGAGTGGATCTGCAAAATTTAGCCGAATTACTCCATTGGACTTTTGCACCTTGTATTCATTTCTCGACATCAGAAATTCCACAAACTTTTCTCCACATAATTCTGAAATATCAGTAAAGAGTTTTAGAAAAATCGGAATAAGGTTAAGCTCTTTGAGCATGGACATCTCGTTAACAACAGTTTCATAGCTGGCCATAAAACTGTTGACAGCTTGGCCATACGGAACGTATTCAATCTCGTTGAGCGCACCCTTACTTTTCAGACCTGATAAAATTTGCCCGAGAAAATCAAAGTTACTTTTGATCAGAGGATCTTCAGATGCTAAATACTCAAATAAGCCATGCGAATTCATCTCGTTAAACAGTCTTGAGACACCTATAAATTTATACAGGGATGAAGAATCATAAGTCTGGCCGGCAACTACGTTCTTTTTTATCTCATCAATCACAATTTTATCAAAATCATCTGATGAGAGCTTCTCGTATTCGCACAGGTACTGCAAGCCCCTGACAAAGTTCCTTCGTCTGTCCATGAACTTGCTAGTCAGCTCAGAGTAGCAAGTGGAAGCTATCTTCTCAATCAGCGTGTAATGAAATTCAGGTTTGTCATTTTGAATTTTAGAAACCACTTCAGTGGGCTTGCTCAAAGAAGAATGCCGATCATCAGTCAGAACGACTGTAGTATTTAAGTTAGGCTCAGAATTAACATCAGTTGGAACTGATGAAGTACAATTCACTGCAGAACAAAGCAGATTGAAGATTAAAACTGGATCAAATGTTTGCAATTTCATGGCCTACGAAAATTTTTTGAATTTAAGTTTGTTAGGTAAACAAACCGAAAGTATAACGAATCATTAAAAACAACGAAAAGCTATTTCAACAGAAACATCTAAAAAGACCAATACAACATGCTGCAATTTGAGCAGTCAAAAAGAATAGTGTGATCTCAGCTTTTGGTTGATCAAATACACCAGCTTCGGATAATTTCATACTTTTTTGTTTTGTTTAATTAAGAAAGCTTAATTTAAAACATATTAAAAAGGTACTTATTAATTAAGCGCAAGCAGATAAATTTGTTTATTCTAATCATTATCTATGTTAAGTATTTACTTCTAATGAATAAATATGTTCACAATCTATTCAAGCAACAATAATTTGTGATATTAAATTAGTGATAAGAAATGATTTATAATGTAGTGATATGTCAAACTATTTTGAAATGCTAATTATGAAATATCAAATTATTTATTTTTTTTCATCAGCTTTTACAGTACCATATTTTTCTTTGACATGATCAAACCTGTGCTGAAGATTAGCAACCTTGGATATCAAAGACTCTGAGTATATCTTATAAGGAATAACAGCAACCATTTTCTTGAGAGTATCCAATTTGGCAGAGATCTCTTCACATTGCTTCTCTGTGATTGCAGCCTTTGATTCTATTTTAAGAAGCAGAGATTCGGCTTCATTGACTGCAATGATGGCCTTGTCATAGAAACCGTGTTCGTTAATAGCTCCAATCATTCCGATAGGCAAGGCTTCATCCACTTTGTTGTCAAACCACCAATTAATATTCTTCTCAGAAAAGTTCTCCTTCCTAGATGCGTAATATTGCTCGTTGTAGCCAATGGCATTCATAAATAATGCAATAGCACAGTCAGTGATGCTCATAGACAGCTTTTCAGTCGAGGTAGGATCTCCTGACAGTAAAGAACTCAGAGAAAGGTACGTTTTGCTGTCAAAGCTGTTTATAGAGATAACAAGATCAACGAGAGACCTTATGGCAATAAAGTCACTGGTAATGCCATAAAGAGAATTGTAGCAGACCACATAGGGATCCATCTTCTCAGTCTTAAGATCGTCAATGGTCTTTGAGAGGTAAATGAAAAAATTGTCAATGCGGGTAAGCTGGGACTTCATGGAAGAAATGAAATCCCCAGAAACAATCTTATCAAGAATACTTTGCAGTTCATCTACGTCATAGGAAATAGGGCCGTCTGCGATTACGTCTGAAACGGAGGATAAACCAGTAATTTGCAAGTACTTGAATCCGCACAAAGTGGAAACCAGAGTAACGGCTTGCTCAAACTCAAATATTGGATTGCTTGTTTCAATGGGTGCCATTTTTTTTACAAGCTCATTGTAATTGTTTTTGAAGCTCTGCGCAAGCTCAGAAAAAGGAACAAAGTCAGGGGCACTCTTAGACTTGCCTATCTTCAATCCGGCCAAGATGACTTTCATAAAGTCAAAGCTTCTGCCTGCCTTAGAATCGGGGCAAGACAAGAATTTAAAGAAGTCTATCCTGCTCAATTCCCTGAGAAGCATGGATATTCCAACATAGTCCTTCTCTTTCTTATCAGAGATAGTCTTGCCGTTAGCTTTCAGCTCGTAAGCAAATATCTCATCGAGAGACTTGCTTGTGATGTTTTCATTCAATGCTAAAGTAGTGCAGTTTTCCATAAACTTTCTCCTTTTGTCCAGGTATGGGCTTGAGCTGCTCAAGTAGTAGCTGCAGAACACCTTTTCAAAAACTGTATAATAAAAGTTAGGCTGCAAATAGTCATCATCAGAAGGCACTTCTGCAGGAACACGTTCCAATGTGCTTTCATCTTCCTCTGATGCTTCACCTTCCTTTTTATCAATTTCCCCTGTTCCACTCAGTCTCCTTTTGTCTTCATTTGTCTTAGCTTCTTCTCCAACATAAGGCATAAGAAGCAATTGATAGGGTTTAAGCTTTTTTGTGGGGGTGCTCTCAAGTCTAGAGTCCCCATTGTTGTGTAGGGGGTTTGGACTATTAGTCTCTTCTGGCGAGTGGCCGGTGCCAGCAGCTGAATCTCTTGAACTGCGACCTTTACTTACTTTTATAGATTCTGTTTCTACTCCTGGCTCTAGTCTTGCGTTGCCTGCTATAAAGAAAAAGATGAGAATGAATATATTACTCTTCAATATTACCATTATATTGGGATTCTGATTCGTTTTAATAAAAATTTGCAAAATTAATTTAAAAGTGGCAAGACAAACATCTTTCTAAAACAGAAACAGCAAAACAACGAGGAACAGTCAAAAGTCTTTCTTTATGAGTAAAACATTTAGTAACTCATTTTGCAAGTTAAGGGTGTTTTGTAAAACTAATACATTTCACTCATTTTGTTTCCAGAATATGGAAAGTAAGGAAATAAGACAGCTTCAAAGTCTATAGTTAGTTTTAAAAACATTAAAGATCTCACAACTCAAGAATTACAATACTAAAGATCTCACAACTCAAGAATTACAACATTGAAGATCTTATAACAATGAAATAACAACAAAGTAGTCTCATAAGTCTAGTATTTTGTTTGTCGCGCCTCTAGGGGAATTATCTCAGTGGTAGAGAGTATGATCCGCAATCATGCGACCCGAGTTCGATTCCCGGATTCTCCATTTTTCCAGTCTTGAGCATTCTGAGATGCCATCGTAATCGTGTATATTATTATTAAAATGCATTTGTATCCTTTTGTCTTCCAATCCTTGCAGCAAAGATAATATGCGTATTTGATGTTAATCTGTTGCATTGTGCAATAAAGATGAGCCTATTTTGATTAAAGATGCAGATGCTATCTAATCAAAAAAGAGAGAACAGCATCAGTGAAGAATTTTTATTTTACTCATTTAGTGAGACAAAGTTTAGGCACAGGAAAGACAAAACTAGCTCATCAGAGCATCTGTTTATGCATTTCATTTCTCCATCAGACAAAACCTTAAAAAATTCACACTTTTCAGTGTTCAAGCTTTTATCGTCTCCCAGCTTATGGCTCAGTTGATAAATAAGCTGTAAAGGACTGTGTCCATCGTTGATAAATTCAGCCACATATTGCTTGTAACTTTTACGGTCCAACCTGAGAAATTCCTCTATTTTCTCATGCTTGATAACACCAATTATGCTGTCCAAATCATAGTCCGCAAGTGGGGCTATGCCCTGCAGCACATTCAGCGACTTCCTGAGGTCTTTGTTGCATTTCCTAAACAGCTCGGTGCAGTCTACCTTTACATTCTCCTTCCTGCTTATGACTTCCAATGCCTTGCTTTCCTTAAGAGTAAATTTAATTTTCAGAAGCCTTGACTTGAGTGGATCAATAATTTTGCTGTAGTAGTTTGTACAAAAGATGAAGGTTGTATTGGGGTAGTCTTCCAGCATTCTTCGCAGGCATGTCTGGGAGTCCTTTGTAAGATTTTCACATTCATCCAAAACAATAACTTGTTTTTTGATGGTATTTGCAATTACCTTGACTTTGTTTCTCATCACATCTATTCCCCTCTCATCAGAGGCGTTTAGCTGGTATGTTGGGTTCAGAAGTGAAGCAACAGTTGTCTTGCCAGTACCAGGCGGTCCGTATAACAGCAGGTGGGGGAATCCATGCTCAAGAGCATTTGACAGAAACGTCCTTATGTGTGGGTCACAGTCCAGGTCCTCAACGCTTTTAGGCCTGTACTTTTCAGTCCAAAGATCAGCGGGCATGGGGAATGAAGAATAAAATAGAAAACTAAGAAAAAAGAGACTACCGAAACAAAATTTTGAATTCCAAGAATTTAGAAGAAGCAAAAATTGCGCAATTACACAGTTAAATATAAAGACAATTGCATAAATAAATTATAAAAATAATATTAAATGCAAAAAAGAAAGTCTATATTCTAAAAAAGACTATAAATTTATTGTTCTACCACACACCTGGCATATCCTCATCGGAATCCTCCTTTTCCTGCGTAAAATTCGAGGGATCGTCTGAAATACTCATTTTTTTCAGTTCTTTGTTTATTTCTTTAACACTCGAATGACCATCCCTGGATCGACCAGATCTTCGTTCTTCTCTTTCGTTGCCACCGGACGAATCTTTGATAAAACTGGGGACTTTGTTTTTACTCTCCTCCAAAACCTTAATCAAGCTAGACCTCAGGTCTCCCGTAAGATCCCCACTGGAAATAAACGATATTGCTTTCCCTGCCTTCCCTTGCCGCCCAGTCCTGCCAATTCTGTGGATGTAGTCCTTTATGTCCCTAGGAAAATCGTAATTGATAACATAATTTATCCCTTTAATGTCTATTCCCCTGGCAGCCACAGATGTAGCAACAAGAACATTCATAATTCTCTTCTTAAATCTGTTAAGAATGCTAGTCCGATCTACCTGGTCCTTCTCTCCATGGATGGAGGACGCCTTTATCTTCCAGCTGTTTATCTTCTCAGACACTGCATCGGCCGTGACCCGCTTTCCTACAAAGATAAGCACTCTGTCTACTTCAACACTCTCATTCCACACAGGCTTCAGATTCAATCCTTCCAAAATATCCCTCAACTTTGCATCCTTGTCTTTCACCTTGATAAACTCCTGATTTATGCATTCCAGGGTTTCGTTCTCTATTTCAATGCTTATCCTGTCCTTCGGAAGAAAATGGTTTATGATGGAGTTCAGGTTGTTGTGGTATGTCGCAGAGAACAAGTAACACTTGGCTGTGCTGGGAACAAACTCCTTAATTGCACGTATGTCCTTCTCAAAGCCCATGTCCAGCAAACGGTCAGCTTCGTCAAGGACAAACCCAACAAGCCTCGAAAAATCAATCAGCTTGTTATTCAGCAGCTCTAGCAGCCGGCCGGGCGCTCCAATGACTATGTTCACATTTTTGTACGTGCTGAGGTATTTGGAACCCCCGTACACAGCCTCCACTCGCAGCACAGGCTTTATCTTCATTGCTTCCTCTTTTATTTGATCACACAGCTCCCTCGTGGGTGCCATAACACAAATCATGATTCCCTGTGCATATTTCAAGTTTTCAATCAGAGGAAGCAGAAAGCATATTGTCTTTCCCATTCCTGTGGGCGCTCTGCATATCAGAGGATGGTTGTTCAGAATAACAGGGATTGCATGTCTTTGAATGATTGTTGGGGTCTTGAACGAAAGATTCCTAGCTGCCTTCAAAGATTCAAATGTGTCTATTGTTCCGTAGGGGCTGTTTGTAATCACTTTTGTGTTGTCTATCGTTTCCTTTTTAACTTCTGTTGGGGACTTAAGATCTTTTTTTTCCTCAATTAAATGCGGAGCAATGTAAAGTGCCATGAAGGGCTAAAAAATTAAAGTAACTTCAGCATTCTGAAAAGCAGAGCAAGTTCTCAGAAGGGGCACTGAGAAAATTTTACGCTACAAAAGAACGTTTTAACTATAAATCACTGATATTCTAATTTTAATAAAGTTGATCTGATACAAAAGCAAGTTTGTCTGTAATAAAACAAAAAGAGAGAATAAAGCTTAGCATCTAATTTACATTGTTGCGATAAAAGCATTTCTGAGAGCAAATCAATCTTGTCTGCAATTAGACTAAAATACAAACTTTTCTTAGAACTACTAAGGAAGCGAAAAATTTTGTGTTTTAAATAAATTCAAAATTTAATTTATGTAAAATCACTATTATTGATCTCATTTATAGAGAGATCAATCTAACATTATTAAAATTACCATTGTAACAAAAACAGTTAGTTTTGTTAGCACAGTAAAGTGTCACATGATGAACTAATTCAGAAAACATTTCAACCTATCTGCCATTAATTATGTCCAACAATCTCCGATAATAGGCCCATTTACTCACCCAAACAGGGTCAAAATAGTTATTCTTGCATTCTTGAATCTTTTTTACAATGCAGCCTTTTAAATCTATCCCCTTCTTGATTTTATCTTCCATTTCAAGACATTCGTCTAAAAATTGGTGAGGCAGGGCTTCACTGCTAACTGTAAAAAGCTTTGCTCTTAGAAAATCGTCGTTTAGGATCTGATACGCTTTATTTATTATATTGGATGATATTTCCCCTTCACTAGGCCTTTTTAGAAGATCTGGATGGTTCTTTTTTGAGACTTCATAATAGTTTTTCTTAAGCATGTATTTGTCTATAAAATATTGTTTAGGAAGCTTTAAAATGTCGAAATAAACGCTTTCTTTTGGCTCTAAGTTTTTCATGGGCGTAAAATTAATTTCAAAAATGAAAAAAAACTTGACACTCGTAATTATTCTATCTTTGCAGCATAGCTTAGAATGCAAAAATAACTGTACTTAAAATATTGCATAGAATACTAAATATTTAATAAAGGACTTTTTTCTAAAATATCAGGCTCAAAAGCCAGTAAAAACTGAACTTTAAAGCTGCTACAATCTTAATTGATACATTTCTTATTGTTAATCCTTTTAAGTCATCATCTTGATAGTTTTGATTGCAATTGTCTTGTAAATTCTGATTACAATCACAGTCTTGTAGATTCTGATTGCAATTATCTTGATAGAAATCATTATCAGATTCCTCAACCTCTGTCTCAGTATCTTTTAATAGGCTGTTTTTATCCAATATGACTATTTTAGCTTTATACTCCTCAATAATTTTGTTTATAGCCATCTTTTCAGTATCTGAATCACTAAATAACATTTCAGTTATGCTTTTGTGTTTGTCCAACTGATTATGAAACTCTTCAAGATCATGCTTTTCATTATTATCAGTTCCCTTTAGAACAAACTTCCTGAGGTATAGACTGTATTTTCTGAATAAATTAGTCCTAGCAACAAAAGAAATGCCTTCAATACCAAAAATAGATCTCAAAATACTATTTTCTTTCCAAAACCTGATATTCTCATCACTAAAATAAATTTCTAACAAATCGTTATAGTAGAATTTCTTATTTTTATGATTGCACAATATAAGATAACTGGTCAGGGCTGCAGATGTTTTAAATATGTCATTTTTTTTCTTGAAAAACATGCTGAACCAGCTTTTTTTATTTTCATAGTTTCTAATGTCAATCAAAAATCTCATCATTAGTCTCAAAACATTGACACAGCTGACGATTTTGTGATTTTGAATTACATCGTATAAGCCTGCATACGACAGATAAGCATTGCCTAACATATTGAACAACTTTTGGCAGATATCATCATAGTGTAAGAGTTGTGTTTCTAGTGATTTTGTAAATCTGTGGTCATAGTATTTTTTAAAGAAAATATTCAGATCAAGATCCTCTTCAATCTGAGAAATCAAAACATTTTGCTTATTGCATATTCTAACAACTTCAAATATGCACGATCGCAACAGATAGTCAATTTGAATAAACATGTCAATAAGCTTCTGCATGTTGTTAACATCATTTACAAAAAGTGACACATTTTGTGATTTGCAAGCATATTTTGCCTTATTTTTTTCCAAAGTTTGTTTAAGTTTCTCAAATGCTTCACATAAAATGTTAAAATACTCTTCAAACGCAAAATTGTTATCTAAAAAATCGTTTTTCTTCTGGAAAATACCAACTAAGAACTCAATGGTTCTACTGCCAGGACTTTGCGTTTTACAGATCATGTCAAAAATATTTCTTCTGATCAGTAAATTATACAAATTCTGCACCACGGGGCATTTGACTTTTGCATTATTGTTCAGATTTTCAAATGCAAGATGATTGACAATGCTAATTTTGTCTTCAAATGTCAGTACTTTGCTTTCTAACAGCTTTGCCAAAGACTTAGTTAAGGCCTGCTTGTTTCTTTTAAAATCTAATTGCCAGCCTGGTAGAACAGAAAATGCACTGTTAGGAACGTCATCTGGGAATGTAAAATGTACATCTGAATCCTGTGCACTTTCAATTGCAGTCAAAAAAAGTAGCATCTTCCATCTCATGAGGTATTTTTATGCACGAAAATTTTTTTGAAAAAATAGCCAAGTTGAACACTTTAAAAATTGTGTCTTTCAAAATAGATAAATATCAATAAGCAAGAATAAAAAATTATGTCTTCTAAAGACATGAATCAAAACTTAATGTTATATTAACTTCTGTGGAAAACACAGAAAAATAAAAATTTTTTGCTTTGAAATAAATTCTACTCAGCTTTTTCTATTTGCTAATTAACTTTAAAGAAGCTTTTACAATAAAAATTTTACCGTTCAAAAATGGAAGAAAAAAATAAGTTCATAAAACCAGCTAAAAGAAATTCATCGCAATTTCAGACGAATTCGATGAGCAAAAAGAAACAAAGTAGAAGCACAGAGTCTAGCAAGATGTCCTCTGCAAATCTGGGCAAGAACAAGTCAACTTCTAGAGACAAGCGAATTTTTGACAAATATCAGAAGAAAGCAAGAATTGAAACGAACGAGCCATTGAAAAACACTTGTCAACGAGAAAAAGACTCTGAGAAGTTGGCTGTGAGAAATGATAAATCTGACTTTAGGAATATGAAGTGCAATGAGGATTTGATGAAAACCAAGAAAAAGACTCTAACAAATTTTGAAAACAATGATAAAACTAGAAGTGACAGTTTGGACACTACAGGAAAGAATAAACTAAAAGCTGTTGAGAATAAAAGCAATGACTCTAAAAATTCAGAATATAAAAACAATACTCAGTACAGGAGATCTGATAGCAAATATTCAAAAGAAAAAACACCAAAATCACGTTCATCTCCTAGATATGAGTACAATCTTGATGATGCTGATGAAAATGAGAAGGAACTGATTTTGAGAGGCACTATAAACGACAGACTGAATTGCTTGGCTCTTCTTTGTGCTAGAAACCCCTCTGAGAAGAATTACAAACAGCTTTTGCAATTTTGTGAGAACCAGAGGAACGATGTAATATACTTGACATTGAAGCTTGTAAGAGACTTGATCAAAGAGAAGAGCGTTGAAAACATATACATCAAGGGCAGAATTATAAAAAGCTTTGAGATGGGCTGCAAGAACCAATACATAAAAGAGAAGACCATAGAAATTGTGGGAGTTTTGATGAGAGCGGGTATTTATACCGAGGATTTTATTAATATTCTTATTTCAAGGCTTATTGAAAAGGGGAAAGCTTTGACTTTGGTAGAGAATGCTCTCAAAAGTACCTTCTCTGCGCACGAAGCTCTGATATTCGAAGGAATAGAGGACTTTTACTACAAAAACGATGAATTCAGATGCCAGTATAATCTTCTTAAATTTATCAAAAATCTTGAAGTTAGCTCTTGCAAGGAGCTTTTCTTTAGTTTCTATAATCAGGCACTTAGTTCTCTGGACGAATATGCAAAAGACCAAAAAGACCTTATGATTGAGCTGCTGGTAAATGGACTTTCGTCTACTATTCACAATAATTGCAAGGTTGATTCAATCGACTTAATTAGAAGTTATGTGAAGTCGCCACGTTCTATTATCTCTGTTCTCAATCTTTTGATCAAAACTCAGGATCCTTACACCGAGTCTTATGTTTTAAAGGTTTCTCGCACAAGTATTCTCAGAAATACTAAATACGAACCTGAATTCTTGAACATGATTTTTAGTATCGACAATAAGGACTTATTTGCCAAGCTGATTGACAACTCATTTTATTATTCAGTCCCGTCGATTCTTTCACTTATGTTTATTGGGATTGCAAAGCAAATTGAGATCAACTCCATGTTTAGCCTTAGACTGTTTGCGACCCATTACAATCCTGTGGTTCGTGATGTTGCAAGTAAAATTTTAAATAGAGAAAAAATCATTGAGTTTGATCCATTTGATACTGTTTACCTTGAAAATTTGGCTGCAAGCTTCAACAATACCAAATAATCATTAAATCCTAGATTTAAAGTTCTTTTATCCCAAAATTTATAAAAATTTTACAAAACTTTTGCTATTACTGAAACCTAATTTAACTCAAATCTTTTATACATTTTTACAGCAAATTTTTGCAGAAAAGAATGCCTGTTCATTTCTTCCAGTAGCAACTCAACAAAATCCTCGTCCATTTCATTTAAAATATGCTCAATTTTATATTCCATGTGCTCATCGAGTTTCTTCATCCTGCAGATCAAGGAAATATACTTTTTGGCCACTATCTTCATGTTCTTATAATCATCGATCAATTTAAAATGTGCAAATGATACTTCAAGCTCAGCCAGGGTATCATCGTTATCGTTGAAGAAGTCTATTCCTTCTGAGGTGATGGAATTGAAGTTAGGATTTATGCTCATCCACAGCTTCATGCCTTTATTGTAAAAAACAAGTTCCTCAGGGCTTGCATATTCTGCCAGAATATAGTATTTTTTACTGAGCTGAATTTTTGAGAGGTTTTTGGTCTTTGGCAGCTTGCCCTGGACAGACTTGAAGTTTTTTAGATCAAGCACCACAAAGTCTCCATAGCAATCGACCAGAAGGAGTAAATGGTTCAAAAGGTCCATAAACGATATCTTAAAATTGATATAGGGCAAGACCAAACATCCAGTTTCGAGGTAGTAAACCTGAACGTGTGTGCTGAAAATGACCAAAAACTGATTATTGAAACATACCTTGTTTACAGGCCCATGGATTTTGTAAAAAAGCCTTTTAAGGCGCGATATACGAACGTCCTCATTCAGTTCAATCGTAAAATCACCCAAAACGCTTTTGAATGGTGTTGATTTGACTATTTTAAGCTTTTCAGGCAAATTAATATCAAAAAGAACAAGTGTACTTTTTTCCTTTTCAACCCTTACTGGAGCAGATTTTTGTGGGTTGACCATAACAGGAGCTATACGCTTAGGCTTTATCGTGTCAGCCTTGTTCTGAATGTTAACTTTATTTTCTCCGATGGCGGGCAGAGCAGCATTCTGATCTTTTTTGGAATCTAAAATATTTCGAGATTTGTTTAAGGCTTCCTGCAGTGTCATACCATCCACGGTAAGAGTACCAAGTCTAACTAGATGCAGCTCCTCATCAAAATCCAACTTTTCTATTCTTTTTTCGTAATTTCTTTGCAGTTCAATATTCTTCTCTGTGTAGGGCAACTCAAAATTTTCGTCTTCGTCGCATTCGGCAATAACTTCGCCCAGTTCAGTTTCTTCAAACTCAAGTTTTTTGACAGTGCCATCGTATGAGGAAACATAAAGTGTCAGGTCGTCCCAGAACATATCAAGGATAGGAGATTCTGTGAAGTTTTTAATGAGAATAAAAGGTCGTGGATTAAGGGTATTCCAAATGCTTAGGCTCAGGTCTTGCGAAGCCACTGCTACAATACAATATTTTTGGATCTTTTTGAAAATTTTAGAACAAAACGCCGTTATCTCGGATGGTGCAACATGCCCAATCAGTGAATAAACAGGGTTAAGGCTCAGGTCAAAGATGTCTACGGACGGATACTTCTTATTGAACTGCAAGCCAACGCTAATAAATTTGTTGTTGGGAGAAAAAGATATTTTTGAATTTAGGTTCTCCATGATCACTCCCTTGTTCAACTTGGCAGATGTCTTCACATTATAATCCTCGTATAAAACAATCTTGCTCTCAGAATAAGTGCAAACGAACTTAAAATCATGGCTTGTGGCCAACCCGAGTATGCACTCTGAATGGTTGTTTATTTTTCTGAACTCTGCAAACTCCTGATTTCCAATCTTGGTTAAAACCATTTCTCCGTCCATGTTTACAGAAATTAAAAAGTCAGGAGTCCACTCTACATGTGTTACATCACACGGATGCTTCACTGTCCTTAGAACCTCTTCGGCATTAGAGTCAAAAATAAAAACCTTTCCATCGTCTCCTGAGGATGCTATGTACTTTTCATCCTTTGAAAATTTTATGCTTGTCACGGAGCCTGCATGCTTCTTGACTGTTTTAATAAGGTCATACTCCAATGACCACAATTTCATTTCACCATTCATTCCCCCAGTAGCAAAATACTTGGAGCTTTTGGCTATCGTAAATATTGGCTGGAGATGTTTTATCGTGTGGTGGATGGGTAGAGAGGATATTATCATCTGGGGTTTGAAAACCAAAGAGAATAATTCTGCCAATTCGTCTTATTTTACCTGTTAGACTAGAAACACTTGAAGCTAGAACCAGGTGCTCTTTAGTCATTATTTCAATCATATTTGTCTGATTGTGCAGGCAATTTACAGACATTCTGGCCATTCAAAAAGGTATCAGCAATCCTGTTTGAACATAAATAACAATAGAATGCCTCGAGTATGCTTTGATCGTACCAAAGTTAGGCCTTGCTTCTCTGTCTTTTGTGCATAAACTCCAAGATTTTTATTTACATAAAATTCGGCTTGCATAAATTATGACAAAAAAAATAAAACTATTTAAGGATTTTACTTATTACTCTTTAATTAAGGAAGCACTGTACCATTCTCCGTGTCTGATGGCTACCTCCAATGACATATTCAACTACTTTGTATTCAGGTTTCCAGATTTATTCAAGCCCTCAAATGCGATGACCTGGAAAGGAAACATACGGCAGGTGCTGTCAAAAAATCCAGAATTTGTAAAGCTGAGAAAAATGAACAATTCGAAGCAGCATTTCTGGACACACAAACCTTTGGAAATTATACTGGAGGAAGAAAGCAGGCTGTCTGCATGTCTCAAAAATACGTTTCCTAGGGATTCGTCAAAAATAAACAATCAGCCAGAAGAGAAACTACGAGAGGCCTTTAGCGGGAATTCAAAGAATATCACGTGCAGAAAATGGTATAATATTGAAGAGTTCTTTGAATATAAGAAGGGCGTAGAATCCAGCATACTGTGCGAAAATGCTCTGGAGCAGGGAAACAGCATTGAAAAGCTTGTATCCGCAAGTAGTTGCAGCATAGACAATATCGAAAGCTATTTGAAGGACAACACGGAGAGCTTTTCTTTGGACATAGAAAAAGAAAATTTGCCGAATCTAACTAACTTTGAGAACAGAACTGAAGAAAAGAAGCAGCAGTATAAGATTGAGCCCAAAAAACCTTTTAGCAAGGATCCGTTTCGACAACTGACAGAGAAGAATGGCGAAGAGATTCCAGAGTATTTTTGGGATTTCAATGAAGAGAAGTTATACAGCAATAAAAAAAATGATTAGAAAGAGGTCTTTAGATCCAAGTGTAGTTGTTTAAATTAACAGAATGAGTTGCGTAAAGTTAAAAGTGCAGCTGCCTAAAGCAAAGACTAAAGACTGGCTGCGCAGAGTTTATTTGTAATGAAAAGGTAAAGTCAATCCTGGTCTTTTTAGTCATCAATTATTATTTTATCCCTGAATAAAAATCATTTGGGATGTCTTCAGTGCAGGCACGACGAAAGTCTTAAAACAACAATCCATTTTTAAAGGGAAAGAATAATTTATAAAGAACAATTACTTATTTATTTCTTTGATGCAGATTCTCCACTTGATTTTTGCCTTATACCGCCAGACTGTATGACGTAGTTCTTCAAAAGAATTGACAACTCATCATCCGAAGTAATGGCAGAGTTAATGTGTCTTGGGGACATCTTTTTCTTTCCCTCATTCTTAGAAATGGATTTGGCACCGTCGAGAATTTCGAGGATGATGTAAGTGATAGCAGAAGAAGTGGCCTTCAGTGTGTCCTTGCTTACTCTCATCTTTGTGAGCTTCTTGACACATCTCTTGATGTGAGCTGGCTTAAATGTGGTCAATTCCTTGTCCTCACCTTTCTCTTTTTTTGGATCTCTTTTTCCTCCTTTGCCTGACATTAGGGGTGGCTCAAACTTGTGAATTTATAGATATTTTTGGAGGGAATTCTCACAACATTTCTCTATTTTCCCGCTCAAAACTATTTTTGCAACAAAATTGTGAAAGCGTGTTCTCAGCAGAAAAGAGTTTGCTGTTTATTTAGCAATATGACAAGGATCGTTCAGGCTTCTTCTTCTGCTATTCGACGTTATTTTTAGGACTTTCCAAATTCACAATTTCATTATTTTCCCGCCAAATTTAGAAAGTGGCCAAAATAAAGAAGAAATGGAAACTAAGAAAACAAACTGCCCATTGGAAACTCAGATATTAAAGTACAAATACAACACAAAAAGTAGTTCATTAACAACAGTTCTATTGGCATGTACTTTCTTGCCAGCTTACTTAATTTGAAAATAAGTTTTATGGAGAATAACTACCAGCCAAGTTTTTCCCAATTAAATTCGCCAGAGACACAAGTGCAGACTCAACTCACACTTCGAACCTTACGCTATCTTTTATTCCCCACAATGGCTTATTTTTCTTCAAACTCTGTTCCACTAAAAGCCATTTATGACTAAATACTCCATTGTTACAAAGCTTGATTAAACAACAGAAAAACGGCATTTCATTCGTAACTTTATAACAAAACTCAGCATGGAAGATGATTGATTTTATAACAACCCATTTTCTAAAACTTAGGCAAATGCAGATTATCTCTTGCAACACCATGAAGAAGATAAAAAAATGCAGTTTACAACATGAAATACAACTGTAAATAATATGTAATTTAAAGTGATACAACTTAAAGTTTGTAGAGTAAAACACACAAATTCATAAACTGCGACCAAACTTCAACTTTATGAACAGGCCAAAAAAATACAAACTAATATTAAAATCGACTTTATTTATCTTATTTAGGTTTGAAACCCCCTTAAAAATGTTTGAACATCCTTTTTTTTTCTTGAATTTATTTCAATCGACATGCCCTTTGTCTTCAGGTCCCAAGAATTGGTAAAATCCAAAAAATCTTTGATAGGCTGATCAATGTAAATTCTTTTATTGGCAGATTTGGACAAGGAAATCTCACACGCAATAAAAAACCAGCAAGCAGTTCCCTTTTTGCTTTTTTCCAACAGATGCCCATCTGCAGAGGTTTCATTTACACTGACAGAAGATTCCTCACTGGAACTACCACAATCAATTCTGAATGCCTTTGGAAAGGGTATTGCTGCTGAAATATTGTCTAGATTCTCCAGCTTCGTGCAAAGTATTCTGATTTTGCTTTCAATATATCCTTCCCACATTTTATATTCCTCTGACTCTTCTGACTTAATGTGTACCTCGATAAAAATCTTAAATCTCCTGAAAAAGTCTGAATACTCCAGAAGATCTTTCAAGGAGCCCCCGTTTTTTAAAATTTCATTGCCCCTCTTAAATTCAGACACAATCATCCCAAACGTACTCTGAGTTACGTTGTAGGTTGCACACATAGACGGATATGCCGGGGTTATCACTGGCATCTTGTGGTATTTGTCTGCTGGATACGTCTTGGGATCCCAAACAGGAAGGTTGAAGCTGTGATCGATAATAGGGGTAATTAGCACAGGCTCAGGCCACTTCCAAGCAGCAAAAACCTCAAAAAACCTGCACAGGATGTCGTAAGAACACATATTGGGGTACATCTGGCATACTCGTGCAACACAGATAGAAAATGCCACACCTCCGAAGTATCCATAGGTGTTGCCGTATATCTGCCTTCTTTTGGCCCAAAATTTTATGGCTCTGAGTGCCGAGTGAAATACTTCAGTATTGGGCACAAGTGTAAGCATCAGATCCGTCACGCGTGACCCATTTAAGCTCAAAATACACTTTTTATCTACAGATTTTAGGAGACTGTCGTTCAATAGACTTATATGCTCCTTAATAACCGGTATATTTAATCTTGCAAAAAGAAGGTCGATGGGAATATCGTGAAACTTCATTTTAATGATGGGAACATGTGCCTCTTCTATTTTACTCAGCTCAGAAATATTCTTGTCCTTGCTAAGCTCCTCATAAAAAATACTAAAAAAGTCTTTTCTGGAAACGTGTCTGGGAACCACACAAAGAGCATCGATGTCGGCGCCTTTGTCGTGGACTCCTAGCCGATACGACCCAAATGTAAATATCTTGCCGCCATAGCTCCTTGCCTCGTCTTCAGATGCCATTTTTTGCACAAAGCTCTTCACTAAAAAATCAAGCTTTCCCAGCACACGCTCTCGAGTTTGCGCCGCATCTTCGGATTCGAAAAAATCAGAGTCTCTTAAGAAGCTATCCATTTTCCTGCTTAGTTCTATCGAATCTGCCGTGCTTTCGTTCAGTGTTGCCGGGCCTGTTATTCCATACTTTGGATTCTGGATATTCATAAATGAACGGCCCAAAAATAATTTTAAGAATAAAAAGAATGCCATTTATTCGAAGCTAATTTATTAGCCTGCATTTAGACAAGTAGACCATACAAGCTCCATGGCTTCACATTATCAATCTTAAAAATGCTGCTGTTCTAGTATGATACTAATAATTTTATCTATAAGCTGAATACAATGATTTATAATCTAGGTCATTGCAACTTTTATTTTTTGTAATGTTTTCAATCCAAAAGTTAATATTGTGTGCATTGTAAACATCTTTCATAACTCTGTCCCATAATCAAACAAGTTGTTTTGGCTTATTGAGGAATTTTGAAACAGCATTAAAATCTTTGTAAGCTCATAAAAAAGTATATCAGCACTATAAAACTAATGGCAAGTCACTTTTTAGGCAAAACTATGGATTGGAGTTTATACTTGGACACGAAAAAAATGCAGAAAATATAAGAATAGCACCTGAAAATCACATGTAAAGAGTGAAAAGAGTTTGCTTTTTTTGGAAAAAATAAATATGTTCTTATGACAGGCTCTCTAAAATTTCTTTATAAGGTTTTTAAGATTTTTTCAAGTTAAAAAAATTTTTAGATTCAAGATCATGATTTAGGAGAGGCAAACTTTACATTCATCTTTGTCACTGATTCATCGTGCTATATTGTCACTCCCTGTCAGTTTGGAGAGTTTTTGAATTTATCGATTTGGAGGTTTCTATACTTGCACAGAAGAGAGCTAAGAGTAAAAGAAAGAAGACTTTGGGCAGTCTTATGTTTGTGTGTCTATGCCTGATGAATGTCTGTCTTACGACGAACTCATCAGACATTTTGTCAAAAAATAAACAGGCAAAATTTTTTTTATTTTGGTTAAAAAGTTAAGTAGAAAAAACTATAAACAATAAAATAAAAGATTTTTACTAAGAGCAAAACCCTTTTTATTCAGAATATAATGGCCACTACTCAGAATTTTTGTTTTTTGATCTTATTTGGTGTGTGCAGGTCTATAAAAGTCGGTTGTCTTTTTAACATTGAATTTTTTTTTATTTTTTGCAAAAATAAATTCAGCTGAAAATTTTTAGAAAAATAATTACAATAAATACCTGTAAAAAATGTTTATAAGGCCAACAAGGAACACAGAATATCTTAGAAGACATTACAACATAGATAAAATATTTTATACAAAGACTTGCAACTTGTAATTGAATGCAATAAATTTAATATCATCAGCTAGAAGATTGTAAATTTACACATAATTTAGATCTCTTTGCCTATATTTCAAAAAAAGACTTTAATAAGCCTAAAACTCCTATTTTCACAGTTTGTGTATCTTTTCAAACTAATTTGTATATTTTTTTACTCATTATGATACCAGAAAACTTTTTTAAGAAATATTTTTGTTTAAACATAGATGCAAAATTGATTAGACAAGATAATGAATCTTTGCAAGATGATTTTTATGACCTAATGTTGTTGAAGAAAGCAATACAATAATATGTCTAGGGTGTCTGTATAAAACATTCTGACTGCACAAATACAGCCAGAATCAGCTGGCAAGATAAAAATAGATTAAAAATTTTTATTTGATCTTCAAAAGATCATCATGCTAATTAGCAATATACTTTCTGATCTCATCTTAGACAACAGAGAAAATGCAATACCATATCATAGAGTAGAAACACTCTGCAGAAATTATAAATCTAAAAACAACCAAATATTTCACCACAGACCAAATGGTTGCAAATACAGAGTTTTGATATTTTTGAGCCAAATTGGTTCCGAAAAGCTGAAGAATAAAAACAAACACTATTTACAATCTTGCTAAATCTTTGTATTCTAATTTACAAGGTCTACAGATCAATAATTTATTATTTTTTTACCTATAAATTTATTCATTACTGGCAGATTGTCTATGTCGCAATACAAATACAGACAAAACATTTCAATCAAGCATCTTCTTACATAAAATATTAATAACTACATCATAAAACTATCAATTGTACTTCATAATTCTATCATCTGACTCTCAATAATCTCCTTCCTTGCTAACAAATAAAAATATTTTCAAGACCCTTCAAAAGCGGACTCATCTCCTCAAAGAACAATGAGTTGCACACAATACAGCAACAAATAATACTGTCTTGCTTTGATGCACACAAAGACATCTAGAGCTTACAGTACCTTCACAAGATGATCTTAAGCTACAATGACATCTTGCAATCTCAACATCTTTTGCACAACACAGAATGCCATCATTCAGAGAAACTAATCATCACAATACAAGTGCAGCATCCGGCACTTTATCCAATTCTGATCGATGATGCCAAAGCTAGTCAATCATCTGCTGAGCAAAAGAAAAAACACAAAGAATGATCTTCAAAACACTAAAAGTTGAGCACTACTTGCTAACAAACTTTATTTATGACAATACAACTTGCACTTTTTCTTTGATAGATGACTTTCTTGCCTCCAACACAATGCTTTGCAAAAGTATTCTATTCTTTCTGTCTGCAACAATGCTTTTGCACTCCTGTCTTGCATCTGAATATATAACTTGTATCTTTACCTTCCTATTAACTTCTTTTTCTGTGCCCAACCTGCTATTCTCGATCTACTTTTACAAACCCCAGGAAGAAACT
>Ga0308170_10000452_pt1 | contig 53269 bp, 35 predicted proteins | sample PhyBR2_2_FD_202136 | JGI IMG/M metagenome (GOLD analysis project Ga0308170, IMG submission 202136) | Phyllosphere microbial communities from UC Gill Tract Community Farm, Albany, California, United States - DLSLSB.R2 | ecosystem: Host-associated > Plants > Phyllosphere > Unclassified | place... | reverse complement strand
TGCGGAATGGTTTCCAAGGGAGTCTCTTTTCCTGCGTTTGCTTGTGGCGTGGTTAGTTGGACGGCGTACGGTCGGCGGCCTGGAGCGAGCCGTCCACGAGCTTGATGATCATGGAGCAGTCCTTGCCGGCGTCCCCGGCATCGATGAGCCGCTGGAACAGCTGCTGGACATGTTTGCCAATCTCCAGGGGCGTGCCTGTGTCCTCCGCCGCGCTGACGGCGAGGCCGATGTCCTTGTTCGCGAGTTCGGCGGTGAACGTGGGTGCGAAGTCGTTGTTGGAGGCAGCAGTGGGAACCACGCCAGGTACCGGATACCAGGTCCGCAGCGCCCACGAATCCCCCGAGGAGACCGATGCAATGTTCCAGAAGACCTGCTTGTCCAGGCCCAGCCGGTCAGCCAGGACCGCTCCCTCGGCGGTGGAGGCAAGGTTGATGAAGAGCATCAGGTTGTTGCAGATCTTGGCTGCCTGTCCGGTGGTGGGGCCACCGGTGGGAATGACGTTCGCTGCCATGGGGCCGATGTAGCCGGAGGCTTCCTCGACGGCACCCTTGTCGCCGCCCACCATGAAGGTCAGTGTTCCTGCCTCCGCGCCGCTCATTCCGCCGGACACGGGGGCGTCCACGAAGCGGAAGCCGGCGGCAGCAGCGGCGTCGTGCAGTTCCTGTGCGGAGGCGATGTCGATGGTGGAGGAGTCAATGAGCAGGGTACGGGCATCCGCGTGCGCCAGCACGCCGTCCTCCCCGAGGTATACGGCGCGGGCGTGTTCACCCTTCGGGAGCATGGTGAACACGGCGTCAGCACCTTTGACGGCTTCGGCAATGCCGGCGGCGCGGGTAACGCCGCGCGCCTCGGCGGCTGCCATGGCCGCGGGATTGAGATCGAATCCGCGCACCTCGTGCCCGGCCTTCACCAGGTTCGCGGACATGTGGCCGCCCATGTGACCCAGGCCGATCCAACCAATAACTGCCATGCGTAAGCTCCTTTGCTTCCCTTCCGGCGCTTTGGCCCGGATACCTGTGTCCACCATCACACCCTGCTACGGTGCAATCAAGGGGAAAAATCACAGACGCTGTGTGCATTGATGCACATCAAGGGAAAGGCCCAGTGTGGAGTCAAGACGCCTGCCAAGCCCGGATGACCTGCTCATCCTGCTGACCGTCGCCCGCCTCGGCCGCTTCAACGCAGTGGCGGAAACCCTGGGGACGACCCACACCACCATTTCCCGCCGCATCCTTGCCCTGGACAGGCAGCTGGGCGGCCGCACCCTGGAGCGCAGCCCGAACGGCTGGGAGCTGACGCAGCTTGGTGCAGCCGCGGTGGAGGCGGCGGAGTCGATCGAGGCAACCCTGGGCTCGCTGTCCGGGCTGATCAGCCAGGACCAGGGCTCCCTTTCCGGCCTGGTCCGCGTGGCCACCACTGACGGTGTGGGGGCGGTATTCGTCACCCCATCCCTGGTGCGCCTCCAGCAGCAGCACCCGCTGCTGAACATCGAGATGCTGAGTGCAACCCGGAAAGTCAGCCAGAACCGGTCCGGCGTGGACCTTGAGATCGTCGTGGGCAGGGCGGACGTCACCTCGGCGCAAACCATCTTCCTCAGCAATTACTACCTGCGCCTCTATGCCAGTCCCGGTTACGCCGGCAGCCATGCCATGCCTGAAACGCTCGACGACGTGCGGCAGCACGCATTTGTGTCGTACGTTGAGTCGGCGCTGCAGGTGGAGGAGCTTGGGCCGCGCTGGTCCGCGCAGCTTCCGGCGCCCCGGACGAGCTTCCAGGCCACGAGCGTGTTCGCCCAGGTGGAGGCGGTGCGGCAGGGTGCAGGCATTGGACTGCTGCCGAACTTTCTGGTGGCGGATACGGACTTCGTGCCGGTCCTGCCGGCAGTTTTTGAACGGCAGCTCCCAATCTGGGCCGTCGCACGGCCGGAATCGCTGCGGTCGGCACGGGTGCAGGCAGTGATCTCGGCCTTGAAAGAGGAAGTGAAGGAGAGGGCCGGGCTGCTGTCCGGCTGAGCAGGCGGGGACTCTGGCCTGGGAAGGTCAGGCCCGGAAGAGCCGCCGCACCACCTGCCCGGACGCCAGCGCGTCCAGGCCTTCGTTGATCTCGCTGAGCGGCCGCGTGTCGGAGTGCAGCAGCTCAACCGGCAGCTTCCCCTCCCGCCAATAGCCAAGGTAAGCGGGAATGTCGCGCGCGGGCACGGCGTCGCCCATATAGGAACCGAGCAGCCGTTTGCCTGCCCCGGCGAACTGCAGTGCCGGCACGGTCAGCTGGGCGGATGGATGCGGCAGGCCCACGGAGACTACGGCGCCGCCACGGGTCACCAGCTCCAGGCAGGAGGTGATGACGCCGGCGGAGCCAACGGCCTCCACGGCAACGTCCACGCCGTCACCGGAAGCGTCGGCGACCAGCCGGGCCGCGTCCGCCGGCGTTCCCACAGCTGTGGCGCCGGCGTCCAGGGCCAGTTGGTGCTTGCCCTGGTTCGGATCGATGGCAATCACACTGGCGGCGCCGGCGAGCCGTGCCGCCATCACTGCGGACAGGCCCACCGCACCCAGCCCGAAGACGGCCACTGACTGCCCCGGGCTGACGGCGGCCGTGTTGAGCACGGCCCCCATGCCGGTGAGTACGGCGCAACCAAACATCGCGGCAACCGTGTCCGGGACGTCGTCGTCAATCACCACTACTGATTCGCGCGCAACCACTGCATAGTCCGCGAAGGCCGAGACACCCAGGTGGTGGTTGATCCGTTCCCCGCCCGGCGTCCGCAGCAGGGCCGGGCCGTGCAGCAGGTCGCCGGAGCCATTGACCTCCGCTGCCCGGTGGCACAAGGCGGGCCGGCCGGACAGGCAGGCCCGGCAGCCGCCGCAGCTGGGGACGAAGACCAGAACCACGTGGTCCCCCACGGACACATCGGCCACGCCCTCGCCCACCTCCTCCACCCGGCCTACCGCTTCATGGCCCAGGGCCATGGGCAGCGGCCGGACCCGGGAGCCGTCAACCACGGAGAGGTCCGAATGGCACAGGCTTGAGTAGGTGATGGAAACGCCCAGCTCACCGGCACGCGGTGTGGGCTGGTCCAGTTCCTGCACCACCAGCGGCCGGGACTCGGCGTAGCTTTGTTTTCCGGGGGCGGCGTCCGTGGTGGAGACGGTGGCGTAGAGGACGGCTGCTTTCACGGGAATCCTGCCTACTTCTTGGCGGCGGCGAGCAGATCGGCGGTGCCCTTGGCGTCGGCGGCATCCACATCGTGCAGCGAAATCCCCCGCGTTTCCTTCAGGAAGAAGACCGCGACGGCGGTGATGGCACAGGCGATGAGCAGGTACACCGCCACCGGGACGGAGGACTTGTACGTGCCCAGGAGCGACGCCGCGATGATGGGGGCGAGGGAACCGGCCACGATCGACGTGACCTGGTAGCCCAGGGAGACTCCGGAGTAGCGCATCCGGGTGGGGAACATTTCCGCCATGATGGCAGGCTGCCCGGCATACATGAAGGCGTGGAACACCAGACCGATCATGATGGCGGCCAGAATGATTGCATCGTTCTTCGTGTCCATCATGGGGAAGGCGAAGAAGCCCCACGTGGCGCCCATGATGGCGCCGGCCATGTAGACGGGCTTGCGTCCGAACCGGTCCGACAGCTTGCCCACCATGGGCACCACGGCGAAGTGGACGGCGTGCGCCAGGAGCAGCAGCAGCAGGATCCGTGTGGTATCGGCCTGCACCACAGTCTTCAGGTAGGTGATGGAGAACGTGACCACCAGGTAATAGAGGATGTTTTCCGCGAAGCGCAGGCCCACGGCGGTGAAGACGCCGCGCGGGTAGCGCCGGAACACCTCGGCCACGCCGTAGCCCTTGTGGCCGGCCTCCACCTCTTTGCGGGCCTCCAGGAAGATGGGGGCGTCGTTGACCTTGGTGCGGATGTAGTAGCCGATCAGGACGATCACCGCGGACAGCCAGAACGCGACGCGCCAGCCCCAGCCCAGGAACGCGTCCTGGGTCAGCGTGGAGGAGAGGACGAACAGCACGGCCGTGGCCAGCAGGTTGCCCAGCGGCACCGCGGACTGCGGCCAGCTGGCCCAGAAACCGCGGGAGCGGCTGGGGCTGTGCTCTGCCACGAGGAGGACGGCGCCGCCCCACTCCCCGCCCACGGCGAAGCCCTGGGCAAACCGGAGGACCACCAGCAGCGTGGGGGCCCAGTACCCAATCTGCTGGAACGTGGGCAGGCAGCCCATCAGGAAGGTGGAGACGCCCACCAGGATAATGCTCAGCTGCAGCAGCTTCTTGCGGCCGAACTTGTCACCGAAGTGGCCAAAGACGATGCCGCCGATGGGCCGCGCCACGAAACCGACGGCGTAGGTGAGGAATGCGGCGATGATGCCGTCCAGTTCGGTGCCGGCGTTGGGGAAGAAGGCTTTTCCGAAGACCAGCGTGGCCGCTGACGCATAGAGGAAGAACTCGTACCACTCCACGACCGTTCCGGCCATGGACGCGGTGACCACTTTCTTGAGGCCGGAGGCCTTAACGTCAGTTTCCTCTGTGCGCCTTGCGGCGGAGTTTTCCGTACTCATGTGAACTCCTTCGGCGTCGTCGTCGACACCACGGGGACCAAATCGGTGGCAACCGGGTGTGATGCACACCACGAAAGCCGGATTGGATGAGTATGGTCTGCGCTGAGTGCAACCTCAACGCCGAATAGTGCAGAGGGCATCTGCAGGAATGCACATCCGCCCTGAGCTGGTGTCCTCAGGCGTGGGCGTTGCGCGCTGCCTTCTAGACCAGGAAGCTGCTCCGCAACTGGTCGCCCAGCTGGCCGATTTCAGTCAGGAAGCCGTCGTGCCCGATGGGCGCCTGGATGACGTGGACATCCACGTCCCCGGGCAGCGCCTGGGCGAGTTCCCGGGACTGCGATGGAAAATACAGCCGGTCGGAGTCAACGGCCGCCACGAAGAAACGGGCGGTGGACCTGGCGAGGGTCTCGGCCAGGGTTCCCCTGCCGCGGCAGATATCGTGGCTCATCAGCGCCTCGGTCAGGGCAATGTAGCTGTTGGCGTCGAAGCGCTTCACAAGCTTGTTGCCCTGGTGGTCCAGGTAGCTTTCCACCTGGTAGCGGCCGCGGGCGGCGAGCACGCCCCCCTGCAGGGGCGACTCCGGCGCCTGGTGCGCCCTGCCGAAGCGGCCTTCGAGTTCGGCGGCGGACCGGTAGGTGATGTGGGCAATGCGCCGGGCGAGCGCCAGCCCTTCCTCAGGGCAGGGGCCGCCGTAGTAGTCGCCGCCGTTAAAGTGTGGATCCTGCCTGATGGCCAAGGTCTGGGCCTGGGCAAAAGCGATCTGTTCCGCCGTGCTGGCGGCGCCGACGGAGATGACGGCGCAGCGTTGTACCCTCTCGGGGTAGGTGACCGCCCATTCCAGGGCGCGGGCACCGCCCATGGATCCGCCCAGGACCGCGAACCAGCTCCGGATGCCCAGCTGGTCCGCCAGCCTGGCCTCCGCGACGGTGCTGTCCCGGAGCGTGACGAGCGGAAAGCGGGAACCCCAGGGGACTCCATCCGGGGCCGGCGAGGAGGGGCCGGTGGACCCGTAGCAGCCGCCCACGATGTTGACCGAGACCACGAAGAACCGGTCGGTGTCCACGGGGGCGCCCGGCCCGGCCAGTTGTTCCCACCAACCCTCTTCGTCGGTGTCCCCGCGGGTCACGTGGGTGCTGCCGGTGAGGGCGTGCTCGATCAGGATGGCGTTGCTGCCGTCCGCGTTCAGGGTGCCCCAGGTTTCGTAGGCCAGCGTGACGTCGGGAAGGTATCCCCCGGCTTCAAGCTCCAGCCCGCCAATGGAGGCGTAGCGGACGATTCCGTGTTCGGGGGCGGTGGTACGGGCGACGGTAACCGTCATGGCAAGACCTCTTCTACGCGTTTGCCTACCGTCGTCTGACCGGCAGGCCAGGTCCTCACCCGGGGCACCCCACCGCGGAAGGAGGGTTGCCGGCCAGCAAGCCGGGGCTGTCACTGGCACTCATGACCTGGTACGAGTGTACGAAACACCCCCCGCTCCAGGCCAAGAGTATGACCGGTTGTGACTTCCCGGCTTGCCGCCGGCGCTGGACCCGATCAGGCGTCGGTTGCGCTACCACGCCCGGGGTACCCGGCGCGCCTTACGCCCGGCTGCCTGCTAGGCCTCCTTGGCGGCGCGGAAGCCCGCTTCGAGGTCGGCCAGGATGTCATCGATGTGCTCCAGGCCGACGGACAGCCGTACCAGCCCCGGGTTCACCCCGGCCACTACCTGCTGTTCCGGGGAAAGCTGGCTGTGGGTGGTCGACGCCGGGTGGATGACCAGGGAGCGGACGTCGCCGATGTTCGCCACATGGGAGTGCAGCTCGAGGGCATCGACGAAGCGCTTGCCCGCCTCCGCCCCGCCGGCCAGGTTGAAGGAAACAACGGCGCCAGTCCCTTTGGGCCCGTACTTGCGGCCACGCTCGTACCAACGGCTGGACGGCAGCCCCGCGTAGGCGACCGATTCGACGTCGTCCCTTGCCTCCAGCCAGCGCGCCACTTCGGTGGCGTTGGCAACATGCCGTTCCACCCGCAGGCTCAACGTCTCAAGGCCCTGCGAAATGAGGAACGCGTTGAACGGCGATACCGCCGAGCCGAGGTCCCGCAGCAGCTGGACACGGGCCTTGAGGATGTAGGACAGGTTGGCGCCCAGGGCGCCGTCCGCTCCGAGGTCGCGTGCGTAGACGAGTCCGTTGTAGGTGGGGTCGGGGGTGTTGAAGCCGGGGAACCGGTCCGGATCCTTGCTGAAATCGAAGTTTCCGGAGTCGACGATGACGCCGGCGATGGCCGAGCCGTGGCCGCCCAGGTACTTGGTGGCAGAGTGGATCACGATGTCCGCCCCCCATTCAAGGGGGCGGATCAGGTACGGGGTGGAGAGGGTGTTGTCCACGATCAGGGGGACGCCTGCCTCGTGGGCCACCCGGGAAATGCCCTCGATGTCAAGGACGTCCTGGCGCGGGTTGGACACCACTTCACCGAAGAAGAGCTTGGTGTTGGGCTGCACGGCGTCGCGCCACTGGTCCAGGTTGTCCGGATCGGCCACGAAAGTGACGGAGATGCCGAACTTCTTCAGCGTGTGGGCAAAGAGGTTGTAGGTTCCGCCGTAGAGGCTTGGGCTGGCCACGATGTGGTCGCCGGCCTCGGCAATGTTCAGCACCGCGAACGTTTCGGCAGCCTGCCCGGAGCTGAGGAGCAGGGCAGCCAGGCCGCCCTCCAGGCTGGCAATCCGCTGCTCCACGGCGTCCTGGGTGGGATTGCCGATGCGGGTATAAATGGGGGCCAGTTCGGCCAGGGCAAAGCGGTTGGCAGCGCTTTCGGCGCTCGGGAACACGAAGGACGTGGTCTGGTAGATGGGCAGGGCGCGGGCTCCCGTGGCACTGTCCACTTCCTGGCCGGCATGGATCTGGCGGGTTTCGAAGGACCATCCGTTGGACATTTCAGTCTCCTATGACATGGGCCCGGCATGCTCGGAGCAGTGCGGGCCGCGCTTGCTTCCGGCTCTTGCCGGACAGCCAGGTCTTCACCCGGGGCACCCCACCGCGGATGGAGGGTTGCCGGCCAGCGAGCCGGGGCTTGGCGCTGGCGCTCATGACCTGGGCTCAGTCTAGGAACCGGATGGTTACCTCGGACAGCATTGTGACGAACAAGGTCTTCCGGCGGCCGTGCCGGGTGCAGCGATGCCGATGTCACGGTCGGTGACGGGCCTGCCCAACGAGCGTGCCCAACAGGAAAAATGCTAGTAAGGCTGCCCTTAGCTGAGAGCCCGATCACAAAGTGCCAAGATGTTCGCATGCGCATGGATCACGTCTCTTACGCCTGTGAACACGATGGCCTCGCGGCCACTACCGAACGTATTGCAACTGCCCTCGGCGTTGAGGCAGTGAAGGGCGGGGTGCACCCCCGGTTCGGAACCCGGAATATGATCATCCCGCTCGCCGGGCACAAGTATCTTGAAGTTGTGGAGGTGCTGGACCACCCGGCATCGGACAAGGCACCGTTCGGCCAGGCAGTTCGTGCCCGTTCCGCAGCCGGTGGCGGCTGGATGGGCTGGTGCGTCGAAGTGGACGACCTCGCCCCCTTCGAGGAACGCCTTGGCCGCGCTGCCGTGAACGGCAACCGCAAGTTCCCGGACGGCCGCGAACTGGTCTGGAAGCAGATCGGCATCCTGGGGCTCATCGCGGATCCCCAGGTCCCGTACATGCTCAAGTGGGAGGGCGATCCGTCGCTGCACCCGTCCAACGCCTACCCAAGCAACCTCAAGATGAGCTGCCTCACCATTGCCGGTTCCGCTTCGCGCGTGACCGAGTGGCTGGGTGAGCCCGTGGAGAAGCCGCTGGAGGATGTGGCGGTGGAGTGGGTTGCCCCGCATGGCACCCCGGGCATCCTGTCGGTCACGTTTGAAACCGCCAGCGGAGCCGTCACCATCTGACCATCCCTGCGTCCCGCAGCCTGCGGGATCTGGCTCTCCGGCATGTGCCCGGATTCGCTTCGGCCGCCATCGGGTGGTGACAACGGCGTCACCACCCGATGGCGGCCGAATTCATTTAACGAGTTCCGGGTGCCCACGTCTGAGTGGGCAGCTTTTCGACTCTGAATGTCGGACCCTCGTTGGATGATGTGGGTATGGGAATCGGCGGTGGTGTTGGGGCGGTGATGGAGGGTGTTTCTGCCTCTGTTGCTGCCCTTGATGCGCTGGACCTTGAGGATGCTGTTCTGGCTTCCGGCGCTCATGGCGGCACCGACGTGGACGTGTTGCAGCGGCGGTATGACCTGCGGCTGGAACGGCTGGAGGTGGTGAAGCGGCTCGAGGGCCAGCTCGCCGCGGTCAAGGCCCGTGATGTTGCCGGCGCCGTTGAGATCCAGCACGCGATGCTTGCCCCGGACGCCCCCGTGCACGAGCGGACCTATGCGGAGATGTCCGCCGTGGAGGAGATCGCCGGGATCCTGACCATCAGCTCCCGAGCTGCCGGCGCTTTTGTGGACCAGTCCCGCCGGATCTGCACCCTGCCGCCGGTGATCGACGCGTTGGCCGCCGGGGCCATGTCCTGGCAGCACGCAAGAATTGTTGCCGACGAAACCGAGGGCCTCACCCCTGCCGGCGCCGCGGGTCTGGTGGCGCACTTCTTCGACCCTGACGCCCCCAGCCCGGCCCGCGGCGCCGCCCCCGGCGACCTCGTCCCGTCCCGGTTCCGGGCCAAGGTCCGTGGGTGGCGCGAACGCCACCACCCGGAATCTATCGAGAAGCGCCATGCAAAGGGTGTGGCTGACCGGCGGATGGAATACGCGCCCGACCGTGACGGCATGGCCTGGCTCTCGCTCTACCTGCCCGGAGACACCGCATCGGCCATCTGGAACCGCACCACCGCCACCGCCCGCGCACTCCAAGACCCCGACGAAACCCGCACCCTCACCCAACTCCGCCCCGACATAGCCGCCAGCCTCCTACTCGGAGCCGGCACACTCACGAGTGGCGGCAACGTCACCAGCGCCGAGGCCCGCGCGGGCATTGGCTCCAGCTCCAGCGTCAACAACACCAGCGACAGCGGTTCCAGCACGGGTGCAGGGAAGACCACGCACATCGGGAAGGTCCCCACCCCGAAGGCCGACGTCCTGATCACCGTGCCTGTGTTCGCACTGCTCGGCCTCACCGATGAACCCGCGGAACTGGACGGGTACGGCCCCATCCCGGCGTCCTTGGCCCGGAAACTCGTCGCCGACGGCGCGGATTCGTTCTACCGGGTCCTGGTCGACCCCAGAGACGGGGCACCCCTGGAGATCGGCCGCACCCGCTACCGGCTCCCCGAGACCATCAAACAATGGATCAGGATGCGCGACCGGAAATGCACCTTCCCCGGCTGCAGCAACCACACCCCCGACAACGACATCGATCACGGGACCGCCTGGCACCACGGTGGCCGGACAGACGTCAGCAACTTGGCACAGCTCTGCCCCAAACATCACCGGCTCAAACACAACAGCCAGTGGAAACCCGATACCGCAGCCCCGAATGAGCCACCAGGCTGGACCTCACCCACCGGCAGGCACTACAAACCCGAACACCCCACCCCCAAACCAACCCACTGGCCACCAGGCACCCTGCCAGACACTGGTGCGAGGCCAACTGTCGAAAACGCACTGCCCCATGCCACGACTCCACCGGAGCTGACCAATCAGTCGCCAACCTCAGTCCGACCCGGCACAGAACAACAACACCTGGGGGCACAGGAACTGGAGGATCTGCACTGGCGCCAGATCCTCGCCGGGATGCCCGCCTGGCCGGACCCGCCACCCGAGGAACCACCGGGAGGCAACATGGTGGACGCAGACGACCTTTGCTGCACCGATCCCCTGTGGGACGACTTCTACGCCCTGCCTTTCCGGTTGCCCGCCGACCCACAAGCCAGCTGGCAACAGCTGCTACCGCACAACTGACATTGGCACTCCAGGCTGCTCACGAGGGGATAGCAGCCCTTTTACACCCGAATTGCGCGGCTGGATGCCTCGCGCACGCATCCCGGTTTTACGGGCCGAACAATTAGCGGGCAGTGGAAGGCTCACAGACCAGAGACAATCACCCCAGCCCCACTGCCTTGCCAAAGAGGCTGAAGCCCACAAAGGCCACCATGTCCAGCAGGGCATGGGCGATCACCAGGGGCATGACGCGGCGCGTGCGGGTATACAGCCAGGCGAAGACAATGCCCATCACGGCATTGCCGATGAAAGGTCCGAAGCCCTGGTAAAGGTGGTAACTGCCGCGCAGCACTGAGCTCACACCGATGGCCAGCGGCATGCTCCAGCCGAACTTGCCGAAACGGTCCAGCAGGTAACCCACCACAATGACTTCCTCAAGCACTGCGTGGCGGACAGCCGAAAGAATGAGGACGGGGACGGTCCACCAGTAGGCATCGAGGGCGCTGGGGATGATCGCCGTGGTGATTCCCAGGGCACGGCCGGCGGCATAGAGGCCCAGTGAGGGGATGCCGATCAGCGCGGCCAGACCAAGCCCCTGCAACAGGTCCCGGCCCGGCCGCGCAAAATTGAAGCCGAGTTTCCGAAAGGCTGATCCGGCGTTGCGGTCCTCACCGGGCCCCGCCTGGCGCTGGTCGGTCAGGAAGTAGAAGACCAGCAGCACCGGCACCAGCGCGAAGATGATGTCCAATAGCTGGTACGTCAGGTCGAAGTACTCGCGCGTGCTCTGCGAGCGGTTCAGGGTGGACGTACCCTCGGCCAGTGGCGCCCGGGTCATCTTGTCCAGCAGCTGCACCACGGAATAGACAGCCGACTGGCCCAGGGACAGGCCCAGGACGATCCATACTTCGAGCCGCAGGCGGCGGGAGGGAACCAGCATGTTCCCATCTTGCCTTCAGTTTCTGGATCCGGGCTGATGGAGCGGAAGGTGTCAACTAAAGCGCACGCAAGCCGCCGTACGAAGCGTGGATCAGGCGGGGGCGACGATGACTTCCGTACCATTGGCCTCGAAGGCGGCTTTGTCGCGTGCGGAGATGCCGGAGTCGGTAATCAGCCGGGTGAAGTTGTACCCGTCCATCGTGGCAAAGGCCCGCACCCCCACCTTCGAGGAATCCGCCAGGACGTAGGACACCCGCGCCCGGCTGGCGAGCAGGGCATTGACGGACGCCTCCCCCTCCCCGGTATTGGTGGGCCCGACTTCAGGATCGATGCCGTTCACGCCAATGAACGCGATGTCCAGCACCACCTTCTGCATGATGATGTCCGTATAGGGGCCCACCAGCTCGTAGGACCGCGGATTGAGGATCCCGCCGGTGACCATCACCTTGATGTTCGGACGCACCGCTAACTGGCCGGCGATGTTGATGGCATTGGTGACAACGGTAAGGGTGGGCTGGTTGGACGGCGCGTTCAGGTCCTCGCGGGTGGCCAGGATCTGGGCCAGCGCGGTACTGGTGGTCCCGCCGCAGAGTCCAATCACCGCTCCGGGCCGGATCAAGGCAGAGGCGCACTGCGCGATCTGTTCCTTGGCTTCGGCGTGGTCGTCGCGGTTGTAGCGTCCGGGCAGGTCGTATGCGAGGGCGCCGGTGGTGGCGCCGCCCCGGGTCCGCGTCAGCAGGCGTCGCTTGGCAAGGCTGTCCAGGTCGCGCCGGGCCGTGGCAGGGGAAACGTTGAGGGTGCTGACGATCTCGTCGACTTCAACCTGGCCGGTCTTGGCCAGCAGGTCAAGAATTGCGGTCAACCGGTCAGTTCGCGTCATCCGAGGGGCCTTTCAATACACCAGCCACCGCATCCAGTGACGTTTCTTGATTGTATCCCATGGGAAACAATCAAGAACAATCAAAAGTGCAGAAGTGGCCTACCGCTGCCGAACGCCGGCCCGCCACACAGCGTACGTCAGGGGCATGCCCGGGCGGTAAGCGAGGTGCGTCGCGGAGGGCGCATTCAGCAGGTGCAGGTCGGCACGGTGTCCGATCGCAATCGAGCCCACGGCGCGTTCGCCATCGGCGTCCCGTCCGGTCTCCCGGTGCAGGGCCAAGGCGCCGCCGTAGGTGGCAGCCCTGACTGCCTCGTGCACGCTGAGGTGCATCTGCAGGACGGCAGTGGTTACGCAGAAAGCCATCGAGCTGGTGTATGACGTGCCCGGGTTGCAGTTGGACGCCAGGGCCACCTGCACTCCCGCATCCAGCAGCGCGCGGGCGGGGGCGAAGGGCTGGCGGGTGGAGAGGTCGCAGGCGGGGAGGCAGGTTGCCACGGTGCCGCGCTGGCCCGTCCCGGTGGCGGGGTCCCATCCGGACCAGGAGGCGGCCAGCGCCTTCACGTCCTGGCCGGCCAGGTAATTGACGTGGTCCACGCTCGCGGCCCCCACCTCCACGGCCAGCTGCACGCCGGGGCCCTCACCCAACTGGTTGCCGTGCACGCGCAGGCCCAGGCCGGCCTCGCGGCAGGCCATCAGCACCCGGCGGGACTGCTCGGCGTTGAAGGCACCCTCCTCACAGAACACGTCCGCCCATTGGACGTAGGGTCGCACTGCGGCCAGCATCGGACCGCAAACCAGGTCTGTGTACGCTTCCGCGTCCTGGCCGGCGGGAACCAGATGGGCGCCAAGGTACGTCACCTGGTCGGCGACGGTGGAGGCTATGCGTGCGCTTCGTGCCTCGTTTTCGATGTCCAGTCCGTAGCCGGTCTTCGTTTCGAGGTAGGTGGTTCCCTGCGAGACAGCTTCGGCAACCCGGCCCATGGCCAGCCGGGTGAGGTCGTAATCGGACGTCGCGCGGGTGGCGTCCATGGTCACGGCGATGCCCCCGGCGGCGTACGCCTCCCCCGCCATCCGGGCTTCGAATTCGGCGGTGCGGTCCCCTGCGAACAACAGGTGCGTGTGCGAATCCACCCACCCGGGAAGCATCGCCCTGCCGCCGGCGTCGACGGCGTCGTCCGCCGCGGGAGCGTCGGCCGCGGCCCCGATCCAAGAGATCCGCTCCCCCTCGACCACCACCGCCGCATCCTTGAGGACCCGGTGCTCGAGGTCCTGGGTCATCAATTCGGCAATGTTGGTAATGAGGGTGCTCATGGAACCATTCTTCAGCGCCGAATGGACCAGCGGGTGGCAGCCAGGGCGCGCGCTGTCCGGGATTCCGGACCTTCGCTTCCGGCTGACAGCCCCTGTTGCCCGGCAAGAATCTGGTCCGCTGCCAGCTCGGCCATGGCAGCAGAGGTCTGGAACCCGTAGCCGCCCTGGCCGGCAAGCCAGTAGAAGCCCGCGGCCTCGGCATCGAAACCTGCCACCGGAACCCCGTCGGCGGCTTCCGTGCGCAGGCCGGTCCAGGCCCGGCGGATCCCCGTGATGCCCAGGCTGGTGAACGAGTTGAGCTTCTCCACCAGTCGTTCCACGTCACCTGGGCGGGGGCGTGCATCCTCGGGCCCGCTGGGCACCGTTTCCGACGGGGAGATCAGCACGTCAGGCCCGTCCGGCCGAAAGTAGAACGAATTGTCGGCGGCGGCCACCATGGGGGTGTCGGCCGGCAGGGGGTGGTCGACGGCGGCAATCGCCGCAGTGCGCCGGTACGGCTGCAGCCCCAGCTTTTCGACGCCGCTGATCACCGCCAGCTCGTCCGCCCACGCGCCGGCCGCGTTGACCAGGACAGCGGTTTCGAATCCCTCCGCTCCGGCGCCCACCTGCCACCCGGATCCCAGCCGCTGCGCCGAGTGGACCCGTGCGCCGGTGATGATGTCGACACCGGCGTCAACGGCCCGTTTGCGGTGCCCGGCCAGCAGCAGGGGTGCGTTGCAGCCAAATGAGCCGGTATCCAGCCCGGCCGCCGCAAAGGTTCCCGGTAACAGGGCCGGGCACAGCTCAAGCGCACGGTCGACGGTGATGGGCTGCATGTGGCCGCTGGCTTCCGCGGACACATCCGCTTCCGAGCCGATGAGCATGAAGCTGCGTGGCGTCAGGACCGGTTCCGGCATTTCCCGGTCCAGGGCTGCCATCAACTCGAGGGTCCGGACAGTGAGCTCCTGCACCACGGGAGGCCCGTAGCTGGGGATCAGCTGGCGGGCGGAGCGGGAGGACGTGTGGTACGCCAGTTCCTGCTCCGCCTCCACCAGCGCCACACTGCAGCGTCCGGCCAGCGCGGCGGCCAGGGACAGGCCGGCAATGCCGCCGCCGACAATCAGGACATCGTAATGTGCTGCCATCGGTCCATCCTCGCAGAGTTCATGCCCCTGGCGCTCCCGTCAGGCTGCTGCCTCGGCACGGCTGGCGACGAAGGCACCAACGCACGCTTCGACGTCGTCCGCTGAATGTGCGGCGGACAGCTGCACCCTGATCCTTGCGGCACCCCGCGGGACCACGGGGAAGCTGAAGGCGGTGACGAAAACGCCGTGCTGCAGCATCCGGTCGGCCACCTTCGCGGCCATCACGGCATCGCCGAACATGACCGGGACGATCGCGTGTTCGCCTGGGAGCAGGTCAAAGCCCTCCTCGGTCATGCGGCGGCGGAACAGGCCGGCGTTTTCGAACAGGCGGCGGCGCAGGTCGGCCGAGTTCTCCACCAGGTCCAGCGCCTTCAGGGTGGCGGCCACAATGGCGGGCGCCAGGGAGTTGGAGAACAGGTACGGACGGGCCTTTTGCCGCAGCATGGCGACGATTTCGCGGCGGCCGGATACGTACCCGCCGGACGCCCCACCGAGTGCCTTGCCGAAGGTACCCGTGTAGATGTCCACGCGCTCGGACACGCCGGCGTGCTCGGGGGTGCCCGCACCGGTCCCGCCCATGAAGCCCACCGCGTGGGAATCGTCCACCATCACCAAGGCGCCGTATTTCTCGGCAAGGTCGCAGATGGCCTCGAGGGGGGCCAGGTAGCCGTCCATGGAGAACACGCCGTCGGTGACGATGATGGTCCGGCGGGCGTCCTGCGCCTCCTGCAGTCGTGCTTCCAGTTCGGCCATGTCGCGGTTGGCGTAGCGGTAGCGGCGTGCCTTGCACAGGCGGATGCCGTCAATGATGGAGGCGTGGTTCAGGGCGTCCGAAATGACCGCGTCCTCCGCACCGAACAGGGACTCGAAGACACCGCCGTTGGCGTCGAAGCAGCTGGAGAAGAGGATGGTGTCCTCGGTGCCGAGGAAGGTGGAGACCCTGGCTTCGAGCTCCAGGTGCAGGTCCTGGGTGCCGCAGATGAAGCGGACGCTGGCCATGCCGAAGCCACGCTCGTCCATGGCGGCCCTGGCTGCACTGATGATGTCCGGGTGGTCCGCCAGGCCCAGGTAGTTGTTGGCGCAGAAGTTCAGGACGTCCGCGCCGGGGCCGCCGATGCGGCCCGCGGTGATGTGGCTGGACTGCGGCGAGCTGATGCTGCGTTCGGTCTTGTAGAGCCCGGCGGCGCGGATTTCTTCCAGCTCGTCGTGGAGCTGGTCCTTGATGGAGGTGTACATGGGTTTCCTTACAGTCGGGTCTTAAAGCCGGGTCCAGTCGAGGACGACTTTGCCGCCCACGCCACTGCGGGCGATCTCGAAGCCCTTTTCCCAGTCCGTGGCGGGCAGCGTGTCCGTGACCACCGCGGAGATGCCGGCGTGGAGGACCGGATTGGACGAGAGCATGGCGCTCATGGCGTACCAGGTTTCAAACATTTCCCGGCCATAGATGCCCTTGAGCGTGAGCATATGGGTGACCACCTTGCCCCAGTCGATGGTGATCTCCTGGCTGGGCAGTCCCAGCATGGCGATCCTGCCACCGTGGTTCATGTTGTCGATCATCTCAGGCAGCGCGGAAGGGTGGCCGGACATTTCCATTCCGACGTCGAAGCCTTCGCGCATGCCCAGCTCACGCTGGGCGTCGCGCACCCGGGTGGTGGAGACATCGATGGCAAGGTCCGCGCCCAGCTGCCGGGCCAACTCCAGCCGCGGTTTGGAAACATCAGTGATGACGATCTTGCGTGCACCGGCGTGGCGGGCGACGGCGATGGCCATCAGCCCGATGGGGCCTGCGCCGGTGATGAGGACGTCTTCGCCCACCAGCGGGAAGCTCAGCGCGGTGTGGACCGCGTTGCCGAAGGGATCGAAGATGGCACCGAGTTCGGGCGTGACGGAGGGATCGTGGTGGACCCACACGTTGGTTTCGGGAATCACCACGTACTCGGCAAACGCGCCGTCACGCTGGACGCCCACGCTGACCGTGTGGATGCACATCTGGCGGCGGCCAGCGCGGCAGTTCCGGCAGATGCCGCACACTACGTGGCCTTCGCCGGAGACCCGGTCCCCCACCTTGACCTCGCGGACATCCTCGCCGACTTCCACCACTTCGCCGTAGAACTCGTGGCCGGCGATCAGGGGGGCTTCGATGATCCCCTGCGCCCACGAGTCCCAGGACTGGATGTGCAGGTCCGTACCGCAGATCCCAGTGGTCATGACCCGGATCTTCACGTCAGCCGGACCCGCTTCCGGTTCAGGCCGGTCGACGAGTTCGAAACCGGCCTGCGGGCCGGCCTTGTACAGGGCCTTCATTGGCGTCCTTACTTCTTGCACTCACGGTTGGAGGGGTTTGTCCTCCCCATTGAAGCCTCCTGCATGCTTTAGCACAACAGGGATTTTCTCAATCGACGATGTAGCGAATGCTAATGATTAGACTGGTGCCGTGGAGGTTCATCAACTCGAAATCCTGCGTGAACTCGGCGCACTGGGAAGCGTCAAGGCCGTGGCTGACACCCTCATGGTGACTCCCTCAGCCGTCTCCCAGCAACTGGCACACCTGCAGCGCACCGTGGACGTACCTTTGACGCGCAAGGAGGGCCGGAACCTGGTGCTCACCGAGGCCGGCCAGGTCCTCGCCGACGCCGGAGCCGCCGTCGTCAGCGCCATGGCGGAGGCCCGTGGCGCCCTGGTGACCTATCACGGTTCGCCCGCCGGAAGGGTGACGGTCTGCGGTTTCCACAGCGCAGGGCAGGCCCTGTTCGCGCCGTTGGCCCGGATGCTGGACCGGCCGGAGCACCCCCGGATCGAACTGTCCGATGAGGACGTGGCCCAGCAGGACTTCCCAGCCCTCACCGCCCGGTACGACCTGGTCCTGGCACACCGCATGGACCACAGTCCGCGGTGGCCCGCCGAAAGGGTTGCCGTGATCCCGCTGGCGCACGAGCCCCTGGACGTAGCGCTGCCCGCCAACCACCGGCTGGCCCGGCAGGAGACGGTGACGGCTGACGACGTCGGCGCCGAGGCCTGGGTGACCAGCCACCCCGGTTACTCCCCCGCCGATGTCCTGTCCGCCGTCGCGGCTGTTTCCAGCCGGGAGCCGAACATTGTCCACCGCATCAACGACTACTCCACGGTGGCGGCGCTGGTGGCTGCCGGCGGCGTCATCGGGTTGCTGCCCAGGTACACCGCCGGGCCTGTCCTGAACCCGGACATCGTGCTGCGCCCGCTGGAAGGCATCAGCACCAGGCGAAGGATCGACCTGCTCGCCCGGCCGGAAAACCTGAAGCGGCGTTCAGTGGTCATGGTCTGCGAAGCCCTTGAGGACATCATGGCCGGGCTGGTGCAGCAGGGCTGACGCAGCAAGGCTGGGCAGGCCCGGGGCCTGAGTCAGGAATCCAGGTCGTCCTGGCTGTCGTCATTGCCGTTGTCATTGCCGTTGCCGTTGCCGTTGCCCATCTGCTTGCCCGGCCCGTGGCCGGGCCCGTGGCCGCGTCCCATACCCATGCCTTGCCCCTCACCGGCACCCTCAACGATCCGCTTCGCGGTCACCGTGCCCCCATCCTTGACCCCGGAGATGCGCACGGTATCTCCGGTGGCGATGTCCGCGATGGTTCCGTCCGTCGGCTTAAGCCGTTTGCCGTCGTCGCCCATTGCTCCCGGGGTTGCTCCCGGGCTGGGATTCGCGCTGGCTCCGGGACCGCCGCTGTTCCCTGAACCGTCCGGGGCAGCGGCGGGAATCCTGGTGATCCTGGTGTCGCCGTTGACGGCGTAGGCCTGGGAGAAACCGTCCTCACTCTTCACCGTAATGGCCGTGCTGCTGACGGATTCGACGGTGCCGCGCTGTTCCAGGAGAGTCTGGAAGGTGCCATCAGGATTCTTGACCACGCCCTCGCCGTGGAGCGGCTGCGCGCGCTGGGCGTTGTCAGGCTTGTTCTGTCCCTTCGGCTTGTTCTGTCCCGGAGCCTTGCCCGAATTGCCAGGCGCCGACTGCGACGGCGACGGGGTGGGTGACGGCGAATCGGCGGCCCACGCGAGGGCAACCCCGGTGCCTGTCAGTGCCAGGGCCACCGCCCCGGCCAACATTGTTTTCCGCATTCCCATGGGTTCCCGGACCACCATCGCTGCTCCTCCTGCATGCCGCGGGGGCACCAGCGCCCCGTGGGCTCCAGTGTAGGTCTGCCGGCGGCCGGCAGCCACGGGTACTTTCCGCCCACGCTACCTGAGTACTTAAGGCCCAACTGGGTAGCGCTGGGTGCCGTTATGAGGGTTCACAACGACACCTGGCGCTACCCAGTTGGGTCAAGCAGGGGTGCCCTAGGCGGTGACGCCCAGTTTCTCCAGGATCAGTTCGCGGACGCGGGCTGCGTCGGCCTGGCCGCGGGTGGCCTTCATGACCCCGCCCACGATAGCGCCGATGGCCTGGACCTTGCCGCCGCGGATCTTCTCCGCGACGTCGGGCTGGGCGGCAAGTGCGGCGTCGATGGCTTCCAGGAGGGGCCCGTCGTCGGAGACGACCGCCAGGCCGCGCTTTTCGACGATCTCTTCCGGGGTGCCTTCGCCGGCGAGCACGCCGTCCAGCACCTGGGAGGCCATCTTGTTGTTGATCTTGCCGGCCTCCACCATGCGGCTCAGCTCCACGACGGTGGCGGGCTCAACACCCAGCTGGCCGGGGTCGACGTCCGCAGCCTTGGCACGGCCCACGATCTCGCCCATCCACCACTTGCGGGCCACGGACGCTGAGGCGCCGGCGGCAATGGTTTCCTCGATCTCGTCCAGGACGCCTGCGTTCACGACGTCGCGGAACTCCAGGTCGGAGTAACCCCAGTCGGTCTTGAGGCGCTTGCGGCGCTCGGCCGGCGGTTCGGGCAGGGTGGCGCGAAGTTCCTCCACCAGTTCGCGGGAGGCGACCACGGGCACCAGGTCCGGTTCCGGGAAGTAGCGGTAGTCGTCGGCGTCGGACTTGGGCCGGCCCGAGGTGGTGGTGCGGGTGTCCTCGTGCCAGTGCCGGGTCTCCTGGACCACGGGGTTGCCGGAGTCCAGGACGGCGGCGTGGCGCTGGATCTCGTAGCGGACCGCGTGCTCCACGGCGCGCAGCGAGTTCACGTTCTTGGTCTCGGAGCGGATGCCGAAGCGTTCGCGGCCGTGCGGGCGGAGCGAGACGTTGGCGTCGCAGCGGACGTTGCCTCGTTCCATGCGGGCATCGGACACGCCAAGGTTCTTCACGATTTCGCGGATGGCCGCAACGTACGCCTTGGCCAGTTCCGGTGCACGGGAACCGGCACCCTCGATGGGCTTGGTGACGATTTCCACCAGCGGGACGCCGGCACGGTTGTAGTCCACCAGGGAGAAGTCGGCGCCGTGGATGCGCCCGGTGGCACCACCCATGTGGGTCAGCTTCCCGGCGTCCTCCTCCATGTGCGCGCGCTCGATCTCCACGCGGAACACGGTGCCGTCTTCAAGTTCGATGTCCAGGTAGCCGTCGTAGGCGATGGGCTCGTCGTACTGGGAGGTCTGGAAGTTCTTGGGGGTGTCCGGGTAGAAGTAGTTCTTCCGGGCGAAACGGCAGGACTCGGCGATCTTGCAGTTCAGTGCCAGGCCGATCTTGATGGAGGACTCCACCGCCGTCTTGTTCACCACCGGCAGGACGCCGGGCATGCCGAGGTCCACCTCGTTGACGTTGGTGTTGGGCTCGTCGCCGAAGACGTTCGGGGCGGAGGAGAACATCTTGGTCTTGGTGTTGAGCTCCACGTGGACCTCGAACCCCAGGACGGGATCGTACTTCTCCATGGCCTCGTCGAAGCTCAGGATTTCATCGGTGCTCATTATTTTGCCTCCTGGGTTTCGAGGGATTCAGCGGCAAGGTCGGGCGCCTGGGCCAGCAGCGGGCCACCCCACTTGGCTTCGAGCAGCGATTCCAGGACCGCGCCCACCCGGTACAGGCGGGCGTCCTCGCGGGCCGGTGCCAGCAGCTGGATGCCCACGGGCAGTCCGTCCTCGTCCGCCAGGCCACCGGGCAGCGACAGGCCGGGGACACCGGCCAGGTTCGCCGGGATGGTGGCGACGTCGTTGAGGTACATGGCCAGGGGATCGTCCAGTTTTTCGCCAAGCGGGAACGCCGTGGTGGGGGCCGTGGGCGAAATCAGGACGTCGGCCTGCGCGAAGGCGGCCTCGAAGTCCCGCTGGACCAGGGTGCGGACCTTCTGCGCGGAGCCGTAGTAGGCGTCGTAGTAGCCTGCGGAGAGGGCGTAGGTGCCCAGGATGATTCGGCGCTTGACCTCGTCGCCGAAGCCGGCGGCGCGGGTGGCACCCATGACGCGTTCGATCGTCATGGGGCCGTCCTCGGGGAGGACGCGCAGGCCGTACCGGACGCCGTCGAACTTGGCCAGGTTGGAGGAGGCCTCCGACGGCATGATCAGGTAGTAGGCGCCCAGCGCGTACTGGAAGTTGGGGCAGGAGACCTCCACGATCTCGGCGCCGGCTTCCTTGAGCAGCTCCAGGGCGTCGTTGAAGCGGTTTTCGACGCCGGCTTGGTAGCCCTCGCCGTGCAGTTCCTTGACGATGCCGATCCGCAGCCCTTCGACATTGCCGGTCTTCGCGGCGGCAACAAGGTCGGCCAGGGGTTCCGGCAGCGAGGTGGAGTCACGGGGATCATGGCCGCCGATGACCTGGTGCAGCAGTGCGGAGTCCAGGACAGTTCGGGTGACCGGGCCGATCTGGTCCAGGGACGAGGCCATGGCGATGGCCCCGTAGCGGGAGACGCTGCCGTAGGTGGGCTTCACGCCAACGGTTCCGGTGACGGCGCCCGGCTGGCGGATGGAGCCGCCGGTGTCGGTGCCCAGGGCCAGGGGGGCTTCGAAGGCGGCAACGGCGGCAGCCGAACCGCCGCCGGAGCCGCCGGGGATCCGGTCCAGGTCCCAAGGGTTGCGGGTGGGTCCATAGGCTGAGTGCTCCGTGGAGGAGCCCATGGCGAATTCGTCAAGGTTGGTCTTGCCCAGGATGGGCATCTTCGCGGCGCGCAGGCGCTCCACAACGGTGGCGTCGTAGGGGCTGTGCCAGCCTTCGAGGATCTTCGACCCCGCAGTGGTGGGCTGGCCGATGGTGACGATGAGGTCCTTGACGGCAATGGGGACGCCGGCCAGGACGTGCAGGGCCTCGGCTTCGGCACCTCCGGCGGCGCGGATGGCGTCAACTTCGGCAGCAACGGCGAGGGCTTCCTCGGCGTTGACGTGCAGGAAGGCATTGACCTTGCCGTCGACGGCGGCGATCCGGTCCAGGTGCGCCTGGGTTGCCTGGACGGCGGTGACCTCGCCCGCGGCGAGTTTCTCGGCCAGCTGCGCGGCGGAGAGCCGGATCAGGGCGTCGGCGCTGATGTTCTGTTCAGTCATGGTTATGCCTCATCCAGGATGGCCGGGACCTTGAAACGGTTGTCATCGGAATCCGGGGCGCCGGAGAGTGCCTGTTCCGCTGTGAAGGTGTGCCCCACTACGTCCTCGCGGAACACGTTGGTGAGCGGAATCGGGTGTGAGGTGGCCGGAACGTCGTCCCCCGCGGCCTCGCTGACGGACTTGACCGAATCGACGATGACGGCGAGCTCGCCGGCCATCCTGTCCAGCTCTTCGGCACTCATCTCGATGTGAGCGAGCCGCGCGAGATGCGCGACGTCGTCACGGTTGATCGCAGCCATGGATCTCCCCTGCAAAGTTCGAATTGTTTTCCGATCCAGTCTAGTGGGGAAACGCAGATGCCCGTCTGACGGCCCCCAGCGGGCGTCAGACGGGCACCTTCGGTACCCGGTCCTGCCTCGGGGACAGGAGCGCGGGCAGCTACAGACTAGCCGATACCAATGGCTCCGGTCAGCATGCCGACGCCAAGCATTACCAGGGAGATGACGGCGGTGCGCCACAGGACCTTCTTGTGGTGGTCGCCGAGGTCCACCTTGGCCAGCGAGACCAGCAGCAGGATGGCCGGCACCAGCGGGCTCTGCAGGTGGAACGGCTGGCCCGTGATGGAGGCCCGGGCCATGTCGGCAGCGCCCACCCCGTAGTGCGCGGCGGTCTCGCTCAGCACCGGCAGGACGCCGAAGTAGAACGCATCATTGCTCATGAAGAACGTCATGGGAATGCTCAGGATGCCGGTGATGACGGCCATGAACGGGCCCATGGAGGTCGGGATGATCTGGACCAGCCACGCGGACATTGCTTCCACCATGCCGGTGCCCTTGAGGACGCCGGTGAGGACGGCTGCGGCCATGACCATGCTGACTACGGCCACGATGGAGGGTGCGTGCGCGATCAGCTGGGCGCCCTGGTCCTTGACCTTGGGGAAGTTGACCAGCAGGGCGATGGCGGCGCCCACCATGAAGACGAACGGCAGCGGGATGATGTTGGCCACCAGGACCACCATGACGGCGACGGTCAGCGCCAGGTTGAACCAGAACAGTTTGGGGCGCAGGGTGCTGCGGTTGGGGTCCAGGGCGGTGTCCGCCATGGCGGAGTCGTGCTCGTCCACGGGGGTTTCGGTGCGTTCCAGGACGGTGACGCCGGCGCCGCCCAGCGGGGCGTCGACGGCGGGGGCAGCTCCGCCGGGGTTGCCACCCTTGCGTCCGCGGCCGGTGCCGGACCCGCCGGCGGAGGTGCCGCCGTCGAACTCTTCTGCAGTGTCCGGCACGCCCCAGATCTCGGGAGCGGTAACACGGAGGCGGTTGCGCTCCTGCAGGCCCAGCAGCCAGGAGAAGGCGAGCACGACGACCAGGCCGGCCACCAGCGAGGGGATCATGGGAACGAACACGTCGTTGACGTCGATCTTCAGGGCGGTCGCGGCGCGGGCGGTGGGGCCGCCCCACGGCAGGATGTTCATGGTGCCGTTGGCCAGGCCGGCCACACAGGTGAGGACCACGGGGCTGATCTTCAGGCGCAGGTACACCGGCAGCAAGGCGGCGGTGGTGAGGATGAAGGTGGTGGACCCGTCACCGTCCAGCGACACGGCGGCCGCGAGGATGGCCGTGCCCAGGACAACCTTGGCGGGGTCGTTGCCCAGCTTGCGGAGGATGAACTTCACCAGCGGGTCAAAGAGGCCGACGTCGATCATCAGGCCGAAGTAGATGATGGCGAACATCAGGAGGGCCGCGGTGGAGGTCATGGACTTCATTGCGTCCATCACCATGTTGCCGATGCCCAGCCCGGCGCCGGCGAAGAGGCCGAAAACCGTAGGGACAATGATCAACGCCAGCACTGGCGTCAACTTCTTCGTCATGATCAGCACCATGAAAACTGCGATCATGGCGAATCCAAGTATTACCAGCACAGCCGGCTCCTTCGTGTGAACGGCACCACAGCGTTGTGATGCGTGCTACAGACTGTAGGGTGGCGGCCGTCACGGCAGTGCCTTTGGCTCAATTGATTGGCATACTGCTTATTGGGAGCATTTTGCTCATTGTGCTCACGCCCGCAGAGGGGCAGCGCAACAGCCCGTGATACCCGTCAAGGAGGATGACATGCAGCGTTCCGCGCCCCGGCAGCCGCTGCGGTTTTCCACCCAGACGCTCCTCCTCCAGCTGGCCGTCGTCCTGCTCGTGGTGCTGCTCAGCGCCGCCGTGCACGCCTGGCTGACCTACGACAGGGTGGGCAGCAACGCCGAAGACCAGGCGCTGACACTCGCCCGCACCGTCGCCTCGGACCCCGAAGTTCGGGCCGACGTCCTGGCGATCAGCGGACAACCCGGCACTCCCCCGGCCGCCGAACTGCTGGCAGGCCCGCTGCAGGCATCCGCGGAGGCGGCCCGGACCAGGACCGGAGCCCTGTTCGTGGTGATCACCGATGAAACCGGCATCCGGCTGGCCCACCCCGACCCGCAGCGGCTCGGCGAGAAAGTCAGCACCGACCCGTCCGAGGCGTTGTCCGGGCAGGAAATCACCACCCGGAACACAGGAACCCTCGGTCCTTCCGCCGGCGCGAAGGTTCCCGTGTACGCGCCGGGCACCGCCACGGTGGTGGGCGAGGTCAGCGTGGGCTACTCGATGGACACAGTGGCCCAGAGCGTGGCCCGGGACATTGGGCCCGTGGCCCTGACCGCCGCCGGCGCGCTCCTGGCCGGGGTCCTGGGGTCCTTCCTGCTGCGCCACCGACTGCAGCGCCTTACCCTGGGCCTGGAGCCGGAGGAAATCAGCACGCTGGTCCATGACCAGGTGGCGGTCCTGCAGGGCGTGGACGACGGCGTGATCGGCGTCAGTGCCGACGGCCGGGTGAGCGTCTTCAACGCCGCCGCGCAGCGCCTGTTGGGGTTGCCGGACCTGTCCGGCACGCAGTGGGAGCAAGCCCCGGTGCCGGAGCAGCTGAAAGCCCTGACGCGCCCGGGAACCGGTACTGCGGGTCCGGCCGTGGTTACCGGCGGACTACACCAGGACGCCCTGGAACTGGTCGCCGGCGGCCGGGTCCTGGTGGTGAACGCCCGCAAGGCCCTGCACCGCCGGGAAGACCTGGGCTGGGTCATCATGCTGCGGGACCGCACCGAGCTGCAGCAACTCACCCGCCAACTGGACGCCGTGGGCACCATGTCCACAGCACTGCGGGCCCAGCGGCACGAGTTCGCCAACCAGCTGCACACCCTGGCAGGCTTCCTTGGCATCGGCCAGCACCAGGAGGCGCGCGACTACCTGGCCCGGCTGGCCGCCACCGGTCCGCTGAAGTTCCCGGTGGACCAGGCCGAGCTGCTGCAGGACCCGTACCTCCAGGCGTTCGTGGGGGCCAAAGGCGTTGAGGCGGACGAGCGCGGCGTGTCCCTTCGCATCGGGCCGGAGACGCTGGTCCGGGGTCAGGTCACCGAAGCCCAGGATGTGACCACGGTCCTGGGGAACCTGATCGATAATGCAGTCAACGCCGCCGTGGCGGGCTCATCCACGGACCGCTGGGTTGAGCTTGAGGTGCTGGACGAGCCGGCTGACGACGGCGGCACGCTGCATATCGTGGTGGCGGACTCGGGTGACGGGCTCGCAGAAGGAGCCGATACTGAGGGCGTCTTCGCCGAGGGGTTTACCACCGCGTCCGGTCCGGTCCGGGCAGGCGGCGGGCAGGGCTTTGGACTGGCCCTGGCGCGCCAGCTGGCCCGGCGCCGCGGTGGCGAAGTCAAGGTGCTGGAGCGGGGAACCAGGGGCGGCCCGGGGGCCGTGTTCATGGCCACCCTGCCGCATACGACGGCGGGAAATCCTGCCGCCAACATCCCGGGGGCAGCCGGAAAGGATGAAAATGGCTGACGATTTTCGGGTCCTGATCGTGGACGACGACTTCCATGTGGCCAAGCTCCACGCGGCCTACGTGGACTCGGTGGCAGGGTTCCTGGCCCTTGCGCCCGTTGGCACGGCGTCGTTGGCGCTGCAGGCCATCCACAGCCTGCGCCCCGACCTGGTGCTGCTGGATGTGTACCTGCCGGACGCGTCCGGCCTGGACCTGCTGCAGCAGCTGGATGTCGACACCATCATCCTCAGTGCCGCTTCCGACGCCGCGTCCGTCCGGGTGGCGTTCCGCCGCGGAGCCCTGGGGTACCTCCTCAAGCCCTTCACGGCCGAGTCGCTGTCCCAGCAGCTGCGTTCCTACGCCCGGTACCGGCGGCTCCTCGGCCAGCCGGGCGCACTGGACCAGGAGGCGGTGGAACGGGCCAAGCGGGCGCTGGTCCCCGGTGACGTCACGCCGTCGTCGAAACCCCGCTCCGCCACTGAAGCGGCGGTTCTGGAGTCGCTGGTCCCGGGCGAGCAGTATTCGGCGGCGGAGGTGGCTTCCCGGGTAGGCGTGTCCCGCGCCACCGCCCAGCGGTACCTGTCGTCACTGGCCGACGACGGGGCCGTGGACATCCAGCTGCGCTACGGAACCACCGGCAGGCCGGAACACCGCTACGGCCTGCCGTCACGTTGAACGGACCCCGGACTTGAGCCCGGGATCCGGCGCCTGGGGGTGTGGTTATGCGCTCTTCTGGGCGACGAGTTCGATCTCGACGAGCATCTTGGGGTCCAGGAACGGCAGTACGTGGACAAGGGAGAGTGTGGGGCGGATGTCACCGAAGACCTCGCCGTGGGCGCGGCCTGCCTCTTCCCATTTGCTGATGTCCGTCAGGTACAGCTTGGACTGGACCACGTCTTCGTAGGCGAAGCCGGCGTCGGCCAGGACTTTGCCGAGTTTCTGCAGGATGTACTGCGTCTGGGTGTAGAAGTCGTTCCCGACGATGCCGTCGTCGCCGCTGGCGGCGGTGGCGGAAATGTAGAGGGTGTTGTCCACCTGGACGGCGCGGGAGTAGCCGAGGGTCTGTTCCCAGACGGATCCGCTGCCGAATGTTTTGCGCATGGGTGGCCTTTCAAAGCTGGAATGGGTCGCCACAACTGTAGGGCTGCTACAGGCTGCGCCGGTAAACCAGCAGTTTTGTGTCGGTGCCGGGTACGAACCAGTCCCGTTCCGGCACGCGATGGAAGCCGGTCCTGCGATAGAGGCCGTGGGCGCTTTCCCATTCGCTGCCCGTGGTCAGTGCCACGCCGGTGATGCCCGGCAGGGTCCTGGCATGGGCCACGATGGCCTCCACCATGGCTTTGCCGGCACCGCTGCGCTGGACGGCAGGGTCCACCACCAGCATCCGGAATTCCAGCTCGTCCTGCAGCGCGATGTCCGCGTAGGGTTCGCCCGCCAGTGCCAGCGTGACTGAGCCGATGACTGTCCCCTGCCGCTCGGCAACCCAAATGGTGGCCTGCCGGGCGCGCTCCGCAACGTCCATGATTTTGACCATGTACGGGTGGGCGGCATCGTCAAAGTAGCCGGCGGAAAGATACGAGTCGCCGGTGATGCGGGCGATGGCGGCGAAATCGGCCTCGACGGCGGGACGGATGGTTAGTTGCTGCTGCACTCCGTCAATGCTAATGGCGGGCGTGCCCCGGTTACGGCGGAAATGCGGTTTCCGTGACCGAACTATCAGATTGCCCCGGCGTACCTGGAGTCCGCCGGAACCCGACTCCTAGAGTGGAAACTTGCCGGACAGCTCCAGGCTGGCGGCGCAGGTCCAGGCGTCCAGACGCTCGTCGTCGCTGGGGCCGCCGTCAAGCGGACTGGTCAGGCGCGGCCTGCGGACCCAGCACCCGGCTTCCTCTGCGATCAGCGCTCCGGCCGAGAAATCGTGTTCGTTCAGCCCTCGCTCGCCGTAAGCGTCGTGCGTTCCATCCGCCACCATGCAGAGGTCCAAGGCGGCGGACCCAAGCCGGCGGACGTCGGCGAAGCCTTCCATGAGGGTGCCGAAGGCGGCCGCCTGCTGGGACCGGATGTGGGGCTCGTAGCTGAACCCGGTGGCCAGGATCTGCCCGGCGCGGCCGGGGACAGGCCCCTCAAGCCGGGTGGTTCTTCCGCGTTCCTCCAGCCACGCCCCCTGGCCGCGGGCAGCGTAGTACACCCGGCCCAGCGCAGGGGCGTCGACCACCCCGGCCAGCCACGCGCCGTCGGCATCGGCCACAGCCACGGACGTGGCGTAGTAGACGATGTTGCGGATGAAGTTGGTGGTGCCGTCCAGGGGGTCGATGGACCACCGGTAGCCGGTGGGATGCGCCGGGCGGGAGGTTCCCTGTTCCTCGCCGGTGATGCTGTCTCCGGGCCGGGCCGCGGCAATGACATTGCGCACGGCGGTCTCGGCCGCCACGTCGAAGGCAGTGACCCAGTCGCCGGCGGCACCCTTGTTGCTTGCGTCGAGCGCGTCGCCGTCCCGGCCGGCCAGGACTCTGGCGCCGGCTGCGGCAGCCTGCCTGGCCACCTCCAGCAGTTCCACGGCGGATGTCATGCGTTCTCCTCCACTGCGGTCTCTTCGACGGTGCTCTCTTCGACAGTACTTTCCCCGACAGCGGCCGGTACCGACGCTTCCCCTGTGTCTTCCTGCGCCTGGTCGGTGGGCGCAGCGTCCCCCAGGGCTGCCGGGCCGCCGCCGAGCAGCCTGCGGAATCCGTCCTCGTCCAGGACGGGCACGCCCAGCTGCTCCGCCTTGTCCAGTTTGCTGCCGGCGCTGTCGCCGGCCACCAGGTAGCTGGTGTTCTTCGAGACGGACCCGGAGGCCTTGCCGCCCCGGAGCAGGATGGCCTCCTTGGCCTCATCGCGGCTGAAGTTGGGCAGGGAACCTGTGACCACCACCGTGAGTCCTTCGAGGGTCCGGGGCATGGACTCGTCGCGTTCATCCTCCATGCGGACCCCGGCGGCGGCCCAGCGGTCGATGATTTCCAGGTGCCAGTCCTCGGCGAACCACTCCTTGAGCGCCGCCGCGATGGTGGGGCCCACCCCGTCCACGTGGGCCAGTTCTTCTTCCGAGGCTGCCCGGATCCGGTCCATCGTGCCGAATGCCTGCGCCAGCGCCCGTGAAGCGCGGGGTCCCACGTGGCGGATGGACAGGGCCACCAGCACCCGCCACAGGGGCTGGGTCTTGGCCTTTTCCAGTTCCTTGAAAAGCTTCTGGGTGTTGGCGGTGGGCTTTGACGGCGCCTTGGCCGTGCCCTTGCTGAAGAAGTACGGCACCAGTTCGTACTCGCCGGTGGGCACGCCCTTGACCTTCTTTTCCCTGCGGATCCGCACGTCGGCAAGGTCCTCGGGGGTGAGGTCGAAGAGCCCGGCTTCGGAACCCAGCGGGGGCACGTCGGGCTCTGCCGGCTGGGTCAGCGCTATGGCCGCCTCCCAGCCCAGGGCCTCGATGTCGAAGGCGCCGCGGCCGGCCACATGGAACACCCGCTCCCGGAGCTGGGACGGGCAGGACCTGGCGTTGGGGCAGCGGACGTCCACGTCACCCTCCTTCGCCGGCGCCAGCGGAGTGCCGCAGGAAGGGCATTCGGTGGGCATCACGAAGTCGTGCACCGGCGGGTCCTGCTGGTCGCGGAGGGACAGGACCGGGCCCACGATCTCGGGGATGACGTCGCCTGCTTTGCGCAGGATCACGATGTCGCCGATCTTGACGCCCTTGGCCTTGACGACGTCCTGGTTGTGCAGGGTGGCCATCTCAACCGTGGATCCGGCAACCTTGACCGGCTCCATGACGCCGAACGGTGTCACGCGGCCGGTACGGCCCACGTTGACCTGGATGTCCAGCAACTTGGTATGCACTTCCTCCGGCGGGTACTTGTAGGCCACGGCCCAGCGGGGAACGCGGGTGGTGTTGCCCAGGGCCCGCTGGGTGGCGAAATCGTCCACCTTGATGACGATGCCGTCGATTTCGTGGAGCAGCTTGTGGCGCTGGTCGCCGTAGCGCTTGATGAAGGCCAGGACGTCCTCCCGGCCGGCCAGCACTTCGAAGTACGGGCTGACCGGCAGACCCCATTCCTTGAGCAAGCCATACGTTTCGGACTGGCTGCCGGCGGCCAGTCCTTCGCGGGCGCCAATGCCGTGGACGAACATCTTCAGGGGCCGCTTGGCCGTCTCGGCAGGGTCCTTCTGGCGCAGCGAACCGGCGGCGGCGTTGCGCGGGTTGGCCAGCGGGGCCTTGCCTGCCTCGATCAGGGCCTCATTGAACTCCGCGAAGTCCTTGGACGGGATGAAGACCTCGCCGCGCACCTCCATTTCGGCGGGAAAGCCGCTGCCGCGCAGTTCCTGCGGGATTTCCTTGATGGTGAGCAGGTTGTGCGTGATGTCTTCGCCAGTGGTGCCGTCGCCACGGGTGGCAGCACGCACCAGCCTCCCGTCGCGGTACAGGAGGTTGACCGCCAGGCCGTCGATCTTGAGTTCCGTCAGCCAGGCTGCCCTTGCACCGCCGTCACCGATTTTTTCGATGCTTGCCTCGGCCCGGTTGAGCCACGCATCCAGCTCCTCCAGGGAGAAGACGTCCTCCAGGCTGTACATCCGCTGCAGGTGTTGGACGGGCGCGAACGCGGCCGATACCTCGCCGCCCACTTCCTGGGTTGGCGAATCGTTGGCCACCAGCTCCGGGTGCAGCGCCTCGATCTCCTCGAGCCTGCGGAAGAGCGTGTCGAACTCGGCGTCCGAGACCAGGGGCGCGTCCTCCTGGTAATAGGCGAACCGGTACTTCCGCACCACGTCGGCGAGGTTTTCGTACTCCTCGCGGATGGCTTCGGTGGGGATCGTTTGGGGCTCGATGGGTGCCGTGGTCCGGGTTGCGGTCTGTTCTGCGGGTCCTGGTCCTGTGCTCACAGACCTATCTTGCCTTACACCCCGGACAGTGGACGGGCGCAGCGGCCGGAGCGGCTTCAAAAGGGCAGGGGCGTGCCCGCTTCAGTGCCTTGGGTCAGTGTGACCTGAGCCTGTTCCTGCCCCACAGCGCGAAGGCGCCGGCTGACAATCCCACCAGCAGGACGCCGGCGGGAATGTAAAGGTTGGAGGCGCCGCTGCCGGGGGATCCGGTACGTGTTGCCGCGGCCGGGGTGGGGGCGGGGGATTTTGCAGGGGTTTTGTTCCAGTTGGATTCCGACGACGGTGCGGCTGCCGTGGAGGACGGGGAACCGGAGGTGGCCGTCTCGGCAGGCATTGTTTCGTCACGTTGGACCGTGGCCCCGGCAATGCCGGGGACGGGCGCCGTGGGGGCCGGCACCGGCACGCGAGGAGGCGCCGTGGGCGCGGACGTACGCGGGGGTGCGGTTCCGCTGGGGGCAGGCTGGGAGGGCGAACCACCCTGCCCCGGCGGGTCGGTGGGCGCGTCGGGCTTGCCGGACCGCCCGTTCGCCGTCTTGTCCGGTGCGGGCTGGTCGGTCGGTGCCGCACTGGTGGCAGCGGGCGTTGGCTCCGGGGAATCGGCAAGGGCGGGTGCGGTGGCAGGGAGGCCGATGGCAAGGGCAAGGACTGCCGCGGAGAAGGCGGCGGGGACAGCACGGAATGGCGGGGAGGATGGGCTCACGGTTACCTTTCGACGCCCACGGATCCCCCGTCCGCGGCTTTCTGGGTTCCGCAGCAGTCTTCTACACTCTCCCGGACGGCCGCAAATCCGCGTGTGGCGCGGCCGCCCGGCGCAGGCCCCTTCAGTCCCGGTTCTCGGGCGGCAGCGCCACCTGGATTTTCCGCGCCTTGCCGCGTCCCACTACGTACCCGCGGCCCGGGATGAAGTCGGGGCTGACCCTGCCAAGCGAGGTGTTGAGCAGGCTGTCGCCTTCGATGTCGCCCGGGTTGAGCAGCAGGCCGCGGCGGCCGGATTTGAACGGCTGGGCGAGCTGCCACGCCGAGGACCAGGTGGAGGATTCCGACTCCCCCACCACCCACTGGTCTGCCTTCAGCGATGCCGTGACCAGCTGCGCCATTCCGGATTCCGCGATGGTGTCGGTGAACTCCGTGAGGCCTTCGATGAAGATGGCCACCATTCCGGGGTTGCCTGTGGAGTGCTCCACCAGGTCCTCCACGACTTCGGCGAGGTCATCGGGCCCCACCACCGCCCGGTTCCAGATGGGCAGGGACGCGACGGCGGAGCGGCGGGATCCAACGTAGATCAGCTCGGTGGCGGGGTTGGACCGGCGCAGGGCATAGGCCAGGGTGACCAGGGCAACGGTACGGCCGGCGCCGGGCGGACCGGCCAGCAGCAGCGGGCCGCGGGCCATGATCTCAGCGGGCTGCAAGGACTCGTCATCCACGCCGATCACCGGCAGGTCCGGGTTGCCGGCGGGCAGGACATCGAGGTCCACCTGCTCCGGGAGCCGCTCGATGCCGGGGGCGGCGTCGAGGCCCTGGCGCAGCATTGCCTCGCTGAGCTTGTGGACTTCGCGCGCCTGCAGGGCCAGGTTCGAGTTGCCGCCAAGGACGGCCAGCTGCACTTCAAGGCCGTCGAGGAGTCCCCGGCCCGGAGGGGAATTGGCGGTGAGGACGTCCCTGGGGACGTCCATGGAGATGTAGTCGTCCTCGTTGGAGAGCCGCAGGACCAGGCGGCGCTGGATGGAGGCCAGCAGTGATGCGGGGACGGCGTTGGGCCGGTCCCCCGTCACCACCAGGTGGATGCCCAGTGTTCTGCCGTCGGTGGCCAACTGCAGGAAGATGTCCCAGAGCCCGGAAAGCTTGCTGTGCTCGTAAGCCTCACGGAATGCGGACATGCCGTCCACCAGCACGAAAATCCGCTTCTCGTCCGGCCGGTTGGCCAGCTTCCGGTACTCCACGATGGTGGACGCGCGCACCTCCGCGAACTGCGCGGACCGCAGCTCGGCGATGTCCCGCAGGAGGCGCAGCAGCCGCCCCACGCGTTCCACGTCGTCGCCGTTGATGATCTCACCCACGTGCGGGAGCTCCTCGAGCATGCGCAGCCCGGCCGAGCCGCAGTCAATGCCGTACACGTGGACGGGACCGCCGCGCGGGGTGACGGCGGCAGCAATGGCAATGCCGCGCAGTGCGGCGGACTTGCCGGAACCGCCCGTTCCGTAGATGGCCATGTTGCCGTCCCGGTCCGGTTCATAGAACACGGTGGGCTGGTCCTGGTGCACAGGATCGTCGGCAACGCCCAGCAGCAGCTGTTCATCGGTGCGGGGGTTGGGCAGCTTGGAGAAGTCGTAGGTCTTGGCCAGTTCGTCCAGCCATGGCTTGCGCGGGGGCCGGATGGCCAGGGTGTCCGCGGCGTGGACGATGGTGGAGGTCATCCGCGCGATGTCGTTGGGCCCGGCGGGCTCGGCGAGAACGGGCTTGTCGGAGGCCGGCGGCTCCCAGCTGGGTCCCGAGCCGAAGGCCATTTCCACGATGTCGATCTGGGGCCGTTGGGGTTTATCCGTGGTCCAGCCGCCGGCGTAGCCCGTCTGGAATCCCTGGATGCGGCCGGGTCCGGTCTTGGCGGCGCCGCGGCCGGGGATGCCGGGATCGAAGTAGGCGGCGTCCGGGACGCCGAGGATGTCGGTGGCGTCGTCCTCGTCGGCCATGCGCAGCGCAACGCGGAGGTTGGTGTTGGCGCGGAGGTTGTCCTTGATGACGCCGGCGGGCCGCTGGGTGGCGAGGATGAGGTGCAGGCCCAGGGACCGGCCACGCGCAGCCACGTCCACCACACCGTCCACGAACTCGGGTACGTCGTTGGCCAGGGCCGCGAACTCGTCCACGATGATGATCAGGTACGGCGGCGCTTCCGGATCAGCCTCCCGCTGCAGTGCGAGCAGGTCCTTGGCCTTCTTCCGGTTCAGCAGCTGCTCGCGGTAGTGCAGCTCGGCCCGCAGCGACGTCAAAGCCCGGCGAACCAGATGCGGGGACAGGTCCGTCACCAACCCCACCGTGTGCGGAAGGTTGATGCAGTCGGCGAACGCGGCGCCGCCCTTGTAGTCCACGAAGAGGAAGCTGACGCGGTCGGGGCTGTACGCCGCGGCCATGCCCATCACCCAGGACTGCAGGAACTCGGATTTGCCGGCACCGGTGGTACCGCCCACCAGGGCGTGCGGCCCTTCGTTCTTCAGGTCCAGGTAAAGCGGTTCGATGCCCTTTGACCCCACCAGGGCGCGGAGGGTTCCGTTGTCCTTGCGGTTGGCCACCGCCGTTGCACGGACGGAGTTGTTTTCCGTCCAGCGCTCCGCGACGGCATGCGGGTTGTCCAGGAAGTCTTTGCCGATCAGGGTGGCGTAGGAGACGGCGCGCGGCAGGTCGGAGTCGTCGTTGACGGGCTTGCCGACGTCGACCACCGGCGCCAGCATCCGGGCGAGCTGGGCCGCGAGTTCGGCGTCCACGCTCTCGCAGCTGACGGGGTAGGTGTGCCGGCCCAGGCGCACCTGGCCGGTGGTGGTGCCGTGGTCGCCGTCCACCACCATGAAGTCGCGGCAGGCGGCAGGCAGGGCCTGGATGTCCGTGGCGACCCACAGGACGTGCACGCCGGAGTCCGGACCCCGTTCAGCCAGCCGGGTGAGGCGGCCGCGGTCCACGGGAGCGTCGTCCTCCACAATCACCAGGACTGAGGGAAGGACCGGTTCTTCGAGTTCGTGCTTCACCGGATCAATGCCGGGGCGCAGGTCCGGGCCGGACCGCTTGGCCGCGGCCTCCCGGGCGTCCACCAGGTCCTCAAGGCGGGCCAGCAGGGAGGAGCCGCCCGCGGAGCCGGCAGCGAGGTGGTCCCCCGCCAGGGGGCTGTGCCCCGAGCCCACGTGCGGCAGCCACTGCAGCCAGTTCCAGCGTTCCCGCGACTGGGCGGACGTGATGGCGGTGAGGACTACCTCGGCCGGTGAATGGAGGCCCACCAGCTGGAGCACCATGCCGCGGGCAACATCGTCCACCAGGCCGCGGGAGCCGGCGATGCCCAGCGCCCCGGAGGTCCGCAGCTGGGAGACCACGGGGACGCCTTCGATCTCGCTGAACTGCTTGATGCAGTCCTGGATTTCGCGGCTGTACTGCACCTCGGTGTCGTTGTTGGACGGTTCTTCCAGCGGGATGCGGGACGGCGCCGTCCCCAGCCCGAACCGCAGGCCCAGGAAGGAGGGGTGTTCGGGCCGGTGCGTCCACAGCAACGGTCCCAGTTTGTAGATCGCGTCCACGGTGTCGCTGACGGATGGTGCTTCCTGCAGCCTGACCGCGCGTTCCACCTGCTGCAGCTCGGTGAGGTCCTGCCGGAAAGCGGCCATGGAGGCACGGAACTGCTTGAGCTGTTCCTTCTGCTGCTTCCGGGTGCGCATCTTCTGGTCCACGTAGTGGCCGACGATGAACAGGGGCATCATCAGCATGAACACCATGGAGAGCACGTTCTGGGTGACCGCGAAGATGACCGCGCCCATCATCAGGGGTGCCACCAGCATGATGTAGGGGAAGGGCTGGTCCTCGGGGCGCTTCGGCCCGGCGGGCAGCACCCGCTTGGGCACGTCGAAGCGGGGCACCACGCGCGGCGACCGGTTGAAGTTCAGCAGGGGCGACGTCGGAGCTGCCGCATGGTTGTGCCCCAGCGGCACCACGGTCACGGTGGTGTCGCCCAGGGTCACGGTGTCGGAGGAATTCAGGGTGGCGCGCGTGACGGGCAGCCCGTCCATCAGGAGGCCGTTGGCGGAGTTGGTATCGACAATCTCGATGCTCTCGCCCACCGTGATCCGGGCGTGCCGTTTGGAAGTCAGCGGGTCCGTCAGCCGGATGTCCACGTTGCGGTCCCGGCCGATGTAGCTGGTGCCGGTGGGCAGCGAAAATTCGCGGCCGACGTCGGGCCCCGACAGCACGCGCAGGGTGGCCGCCGCCGGTCCGCGGTTCGCCCCGGGCTCGTGGAACTGTTCGCTGACCTGGGCCAGGGATACCACCGAACCGGGACGCAGGCCCGATTCCAGGAGGTTGTCACCCCGGGCCAGGACGTTTCCGCTGATGCCGGCACCGACGAAGGCTTCGTCGATGCGCAGGGAAAGGTTGTCCGGGGCAGGCACGCCCTTGCGGTCGGGGTCCGCCGCCCAGAGCACGGTGGCGATATCGGCCACCGTGGCCAGTCCGTCCACCGTGACGGCCAGGTCCTTGGCGTCGGCGGGTTCGCGGCGGAGTGTCAGGCGGATCCTCATCCTTCGTCCACGCCCCTCATCTTTTCGAGCAGGTACAGGTCATCGGATGTCACCAGGTGGGTGGTGACGGCGTGTTCAACCAGCCGCGCCCGGCGGTTGGTGGCGAGCTTCCCGCCCCCGCCACGCAGTCCTGCCACGCCCACCCGGTCCAGCTTGTCGCAGACGTTGTCCAGCTTTCGGTTGAACCGGGTAAGGGCCCAGCCCAGGGTTTTGGCGGCGGCCGCGGAGGACGGGATGGCGCTGAAACCGGTGCCTTCGCGCCGGAGTACCGGCTCGGCGAGCGCCACGATCAGCGCCTTCTGTGCGTCCGTGAAAACGACGGGACCGATGGTGGTGTCGCCGCTGCTGGCGCCCTCGCGGGCTTCCTGCCGGAAGGACGGGGTTTTCAGGTGCACCGCGAACTCATAGGTGGTGGGCCCGGCCGTGAAGATGACATTGGTGTGGCTGAACACCAGCGGAATCCGGGCACCGGGCGACAGCCAGGCCTGCATGCCGCCGGAGGCGTCGGCCACGGTCGCGGACAGCATGCTGCCCACGTTGCTGAGCCACCAGATGCCGTCATAGCGGGCCACCTGCAGGAACTGCCGGTGCAGGTACGGGTTGTCGTCCACTTCAAGATCGCCCTCGCGGCCAATATTGAAGATGTCCTCATCCGATGGCTCATACCATTCGCCACAAAAATCGATTGCTAGATCCCCCATGATCCGTGCCTCCTCAAGGCATAACTGGTCCGATAACCGCAGTACTGATGGTGCAATGGTGCCGTTCCGCCGGGCAGGAACCTCACTGGCCCGTGCAGGCGATGGAGCCTGGTTCCATGGGTGAGAATGAACCGTCGGTGCGCACGATCATCACCTGGATGCAGGTCTGGCCGGTGGGATTGGGCCGGACGCGGACCGGCGGCTGCGCAATGGCCTGGAACTCCGCTCCACTGCCGCCGATGGTGTACACCTTCCATTTGTAGGTGTCCCCGTCCTTGGGCTGCGGGTTGGTCCAGGTGAAGGTGGCCTCCCCGTCACCGCCGATGGTGCCCTTGAGGCCTTCCACGTCGGGGACGGTGCCGTTGTCAAGTGCGTCAGCGGGTGGTTTGGTGACCTGCTGGGTGGGCACGGGCTTCGGGGCTCCGGGGGCGGCGTTGGCCACCACGATCCCCACCACGGCCGCCAGTGCCAGGAGAGTGCCGCCGGAGATGGCGAGCCACAGGTTGCGCTTGCCGTGGTCTGCTTCCGGTTCCGGCTCGGGCTGGTCCACCTTCACGGCCCGCTGCACTGTTGCGTCTGCGGTGTAGGCAGTCTCCTGCCCGGTACCTCCCGCATCGGTGGCCGGGGCTCCTGTCACCGACGCACCGTCGTTCACCGCCCCTTCGCTGCCACGCAGGACGGTGGACTGGGCCCACTCCCCCTGCCCGCCGCCGTCGGCCGCGGCTGTTCCAGGGCCGCCCGCTCCGGCCGGGCTTGCGGGGATGTGCGGCACTGCCGGGGCAGCCCGCCACTGCGTGGGGGCGGCCGGGGTAAAGGACGACGGCGGGGCGGCGCCCCTGCGCGCCGTCGCGTCAGTCCCGGACGGGTCGGGGCGGGATGGGCTGGGGCGGGTTCGGGCCGGGAAAGTGGGGGCGCTGCCGGTCCGCTCCGGGTCGATCGCGGCGATGCTCCGGACCCGCGTTTCCTCGGTGCCGTCGTCCGGGTGGCTTTCCTCCTGCTGCGGCTCTTCCAGGACCTCGAAGGGCGTCACGGAGAGGTTGAGTTCGGCCTGGATGCGCTGCAGGGCCAGGGCGAAGGCATGGGCCGAGGAGTAGCGGGACTGCGGCGATTTGGCCATGGCGGTTGCCAGTGCCAGTTCCAGGGATTCGGGCACGTCCGCACGGCCCAGCCGCGGCAGCGCCATGGTGCTGATCCGGCTGATCAGCTCCCGCTGCGAGTTGTCCGCACCGGGCATGACGAACGGCGACCTGCCTGCCAGCAGGGTGTAGAGCGTGGCGCCGAGTGCCCAGACGTCAACCATGACGCCGTCAACGGCGCCGTCCCGGAACTGCTCCGGTGGAGACCAGGGAATCGACATGCCGGAGTCGTCATCGCTGTCGCCCGCGAGCGTTCCGGAGATACCGAAGTCGGTGAGGGCAGGACGGTTGTAGTCCGTAACCAGGATGTTGGCGGGCTTGATGTCCCGGTGCGCGATCCCGGCGCGGTGCGCGGTTTCGACGGCGGAGGCCACCTGGATGCCGACGGCCAGGACTTCATCGACGCTGAAGCGTTGCCGCCGGTACCGCACATCCAGGCTGGGCCTGGAGCAGTACTCCATGGCCAGGTAGGAGTGCCCGTCGTCGGTCACCTCCGCTTCGAAGATGGTGACGATGTACGGGTGCGAGGACAGCTGGGCCATCAGGTTGGCCTCTGACTCGAAACGGCGCCGGGCGCCTTCGGTCTTCAGGTCCGAGAGCAGCACCTTGACGGCGACCTTCCGGCGCGGCCTGTCCTGTTCGTACAGGTAGACGTCGGAAAAGCCGCCGGACCCCAGCAGGCTGATGTAGGTGAAGCCCGGGATGCGGGGCGGCGGCGCAACCGGCCGTTTGGAACTCACGGAATCTCCTCAAAACGCATCGAGATGTTGTCGCCCAGCTCCGCGATGTCGCCGTCGAGCAGGATGGCCATCTCGTTCTGGGCCAGCCGCCGCGGCGGCTGGCCTTCGCGGACCAGGACGGTTCCGTTGGTGGCTTTGAGGTCGCACAGCATCACATGCCAGCCCTCGAGCCTGACTTCGACGTGTGACCTGGAGATGTCGCCGCCCGGGCTCGCCACCTGGACCAGCCGGGGCATGACACCGCCCTGGACCCGGGAAACGGACGGCTGCCGGCCAATGACCATCGATTGGTCAAGGTCCAGCAGTTCACCGGTGGACAGGCGCATCCGCCCCAGCCGCGGACGGGCCACCTGCACCGCATCCGGCAACAAGGCGCTCCCGCAAATACTGCACTGGGCACGGGTTGGTGGATTGGGGTGGCCCTGCGCACAGACACGGGCCAGCACCAGTGGGCCGCCGGCGGCGTCCTGTGGTGGGACTGCCGCGCCAGCAGTCGGCCCACCTGGAGCCAGGCCGGACAATGCCCCCGGCAAGCTGCTCTTCAGCACCGTCTGGCCGTCATGGTCGGGGTCAAAGCCCTGGCCCTGTTCATTGCTGCTGCCTGCGTTGCCGGCGGGGGTGTGGCTGGCCGGGCTGGATGCGGTATGGGTACCGGATGGGGCGGCCGTGGATGGAGCGTCGGGTGCAGATGGAGCCGGGGGCGTCCCCTCCGACGGTGACATCCGGGGGCCGGCTGGTGCCGGGGTGGCACCGCCGGTACGCCACGGCACCGAATCGATCAGACCCGGGGACGCAGGACGGGCCCGGGGTGGATCGGGCTGGGCAGAATCAGTCTGGGCAGAATCAGGCTGGGTGGAACCGTACCCGCCCCGGCCGGACCCGGCAGGGGAACCTGTGTCGGCTCCCGGGCCGGATGCAGCTGAATCTCCGGCACCGGAATGCGCTGCTCCCTCTGGCCCCGCCAGGGTCCCAGCGTCGCCGGTGCCCAGCGCGTGCAGGGGTTCGGCTGCGGCCAGGGCGGCCTGCTGCTGCGGGAGCACGTGGCCGGAATCGGCGTCGGGCTCCTCCCTGACGGCAGCATCCTCGATGTTCCGCATCACGGTGCGGTCCCATAGATGGTCGTAGGATGACGTCATCTCCGCTGCGAAGGCGACCTCTGCCTGGTCCCGGGCGGCGCTGGCTGGCCGAGCGCTCTCTGCCCCAGCGGCATCTTCGTCCGCAATTTTCCCGTCAGGGCCGGCCGAATCAGCGGCCTCGCCACCGGTCTCCGCCTGAAGGTGTTCGGGACCTGTGCCGGCCGCGTCAACGGCAAGTTCCCCGTCGATGTCGATGATGGCGCCGGGGGCAATCGTGGCGTCCGGGTCAAAGCTTTCCCCGGGTACCGGGCCCAGGCTCTTGTCCCCTGCCTGCCCGCCCTCGGGCCCGGCCACGGGTTCAGGATTGGGTTCGTCCTCGACGACGCCCACCACGGTCCCGGAGGAAGCGGCTGCCGTCTCCTCCGTCTCCGAGTGGGAATCCCCGGCACTGCCCGCTGCAGCAGCGGTGGAGCCGGCGTCCGTCATGGCCGCCCCTGGTGAAACACCGGATGCGGTGCCCTCGCTGTCGCTGTCGGCCTGGCCGTCCACCACGCCAGCAGTGTTCACGGCGAAGGTGCCATCGGCAGAAGGGGACGTATTCCGTGCTGCGGTACTGTCCGCGGCGGCGGGGCCGCGGACTGCGGCGGGGCCGGAGGGAACGCCGAGCGTCAGGGACTGCAGCAGCACCACGCCCTCGCCCAGCGGCAATTCGCGGTGTTCCCCCGCGTGCCCGCTACCTGTGCCGCCGGACGCGATGCCCAGCGTGCACATGCCCGGTACGACGAACTTGCGCTCGTTCCAGGTGGTGACATCCCGTCCATCAAGGTCCACCGGTCCGCCGGGCTGTTCCACGGTCAAATCGATGTCGCCGCGCAGGAACACGCGCAGCGGGCCGTTAAAGTCCAGGATTCCGAACGACGGCAGCTGGGTGAGCGATCCGCCGGAGCCGCTGGTGACGGCAGCGAGGACCTCGTGCGGCTCGGGCCGTCCCGCCAGGAGCTCCCACACAGCGCCGGCGAGTTCAGCCGGCAGCCCGGGGCCCAGGAGCACCGCGGTGCGGGACCGCACAATGCCCAGCCAGGTGCCAGGAATGTAGCTAGCGCCGGTCATCGTCCGGCTCCCCCGCGTTCTCCGCAGCGTCCGCGGCCGGTTCGGGCAGGGGCTTCGTCACGGGCGCGGCTGCCGCGGGACGCGGCAGAGTCACTTCGTCCCCGTCCGCGGAGGTGTGCCGGGGCGCGGTGGTGCCGGCGCCGTCGTCGTTCGATACGTTCGTCGCGTCCACCACAATGGCTGTGACGTTGTCCCGGCCGCCGTTGCGCAGTGCGGCCTGGATGAGGGCGTCCACGGCTTCCTGCGGATCCGCGGTGGTGCTGAGGATCTGGAAGATGTCATCATCCGACAGTTCCCCGGTCAGGCCATCCGAGCACACCAGGACGCGGTCACCTTCCTCGACGGGAAGCAGCCAGTAGTCGGCCTCCGTCTCATCCCCCGTACCCAGTGCACGGGTCACCACATGCCGGCGCGGGTGGACGGTGGCCTCCTGCGCAGTGATCTCGCCCGCGTCCACCAGTTCCTGGACTTCGGAGTGGTCAACGCTGATCTGCTCGAACCGCCCCTGGCTCAAGCGGTAGGTGCGCGAATCGCCGATGTTCAGGACCAGCCAGTACGGCATGCCCATTTGTTCCACCACCACGGCGCCGGTCAGGGTGGTGCCCGCCCGGCCTCCCGTGGCTTCGCGGATGGAGCTGTCCGCCCGGACCAGGTACTGCTGGAGGACTGCTGCCGTAATGCTCCGCTCCCCCGTGGCAACCTGGGGCATTCCGGCCAGTGCACGAACGCACAGGCCGCTGGCTATCTCGCCGGCTTCATGCCCGCCCATCCCGTCCGCCACGGCGAAGACGGGATCGGAGGCAATGTATGAGTCCTCGTTCAGCTCCCGGCGGAGCCCGCGGTCCGTCCCGTAGCCGAAGGACAGGCTGAGGCCCGGCCCAGGCTGGGTGGTGGAGGAAACACTGGCGGGGTGCTGGTTCATGCCTGTCCTAGGTAAAAGGTACGGTCTCCAAAATGCACGCTGGATCCCGGGGTAACAAACGTGGGGACGCCCGGCACCAGGGGGGTGCGCAGGCCGTCCGGGGTGGTGACGGCGCTTCCGTTGGTCGATTGCCGGTCCGTCACCCAGATGCCCGCACCGTCAGTGAGCAGGTGCAGGTGTGTCTTCGAAATTGAACGCCCGGGATCGTCCACGGCCAGCAGCTGGGCATGCTGTTCCCCGGCCTGCCCGAGCGGGTTCCGGCCCACCAGCACGCTGCGGTCCAGCTGGAAGTCGCGGCCGTCATCCAACCGGATGCGGAGGACGGCCACCTGGGCGGGGCCGGTGGTTCCGGGGCGCACCTGGGTTCGTTCGACGTCGTCGTCCACGTGCGGCGAAGGCACCCGGTGCCCCGGGGGAATGTCCTGGGAATCGGCCACGGGCGGCGCGAAGGATGCCGGCGAGGCGTATGGCATGGTCTGGGACGGCATGCTGGCCGACGGCGCTGGTGCTTGGGGTGCCGATTCCTGGGGTCCGTTGACCTGGGGCGCCGGAGCCACCGGCGTCGGGTTGTACGGGGCAGGGTTGTACGGGGCAGGGTTGTACGGCGCCGGAACAGCGGGTGGCGGAGTTTGCAGTGCCGGAGCGGACGGCTGGGAGCCAGGGGTTTGGGGTGCGGCGGTTTGCGGCGAGGCGGTTTGCCGCGATTTGGGGCCGGCCACCGGGGAGAGCACCTGCTGCACGGGGGGAAGGTCAAGGGGCGCGAAGCTGTAGGGCCCTTGGATGCCGCCGGTGGTGATGGGGTCCCTGCCGGCTTTGACATCGAACACCAGGGTCTTGGCGGCGGTGTCGTTCCAGGCCCGCAGGCCGCCGTTCTTGTCCCACCGGTTGGAAACCACCACCAGCACGGCCCAGGCAGCACCCACCAGGAGCAGCGGGCCGAGGATGAACAGGGCGGCGTCAAACCATTTGAAGACCACTACCAGCACTGCGGCCAGCAGGGCCAGCAGAATGCCTGCACCGGTGATCAGACCGCGCAGGAAGACAGCGCCGGCGCCGGGTGCGTAGCCGTCCCGGTCCGCGCTGCGGATGCCCATGGCCAGGTTGCCTGGCGTCTTGCCGGTGCGGCCTTCCAGCCCCAGTACGACGAACAGGTACGCCAGGGTCGTCCCCAGGCCGATGCCACCAAACAGGACCAGGGAAGAGGTGTCGTACACAATGAAGCCGCCGCTCCTGGTGCGGGTGATCCCGGCAAATCCGATGGCGAACGTCACCACCAGCGCTGCCACCCCCGGAAGCCAGTCGATGACGGCAGCGCCAAGCCGCTTGCCCGCCGCAGCCGGAACAAGCTGAAGGTTCACTGCCATTCCCGTTCCTCCCCCTGGAGCGGCTTCCACCCTGGTGGAACCGCCGGTCCTGCCCGGCCCGGTGCCCGTGTGCAGGGTGCCCCTGCGCGCGTTGCCCGTATGTGCTGTGTCCGCCGGCTGACCTGCCGGGGGCCTTTCTACTACCGGGATAGTACCGGGAATCCCGGGCGCATGCGTGGGGCGCGCTTCCCAGGCGTCACTCCTGTCCTGGTGCTCCAGCGTGTCCGGGGTGCGGGTGCAGCGCGCCGCCCGGTTGGGCAGCGGCGCGCCGCAGGCGGTGCAGAAGGTGGCTCCCCCGCGGATCTGCTGTTGGCAGCGCGGGCAGCGTTCGGCGTCGGGCATCACTGCTGGTTGGGTCCTTGCTGGTTTGGCTCGTTCATGTCGCGGCCCGGCGTCTCCGGCCGGGGCGCTGAAGGTGCGTTGGGCGTTCCGGCCCGGTCCCCGGCAGCGGTCCCGCCGGCAACACGACGGCGGCGCGCGGCAAGGGTCCCGCCCAGGGCCGGCAGCGCCACGCGGCCGCCCCGCAGCGTGAGGCCCTGGCCGGAGTTCATCGCGGTCCTGGCGTCGGCAAGAAGCGACCGGGGCGAGAACCGTGCCTGCTGGCGCCGCCAGAATCCGATGGAGGACGTCATCTCCTTGAGGGACCCGTCAACGATGGTCCAGTACTCGTGGACTTCCTCCTCCGTGGGCTCCCCCGCTCCGAAGATCGAGGCGTCCGCCCGGCGCGCCAGCATGGTGGTGGTTCCCTGGGTGGCAGGGAACGCCTCGGCCAGGACGGCAGCACTCTCCCGCCGCGTCGAGCGGGTGTCGACGGCGGCGCCCAGGTCTGTCGCCAGGCTCACCACCTCGTTCCATCCTCCGCCCACACGCTGGGCGGGGTGCCCGTCGCGGAAACGCGACTTCCGCCGTCGTGTCTTCAACAGGGCGATCAGCAACAGCGGCAGGGCCAGGATCACCAGCGGGATCGCGACGACGCCCAGGGCACCCAGGAGGGCACCCCAGAACAGCCACGGGTTGTTCTTCTTCTGGTCGGCGTCCAGCGCGTCCGGTGACGAATCCGGCGGCAGGTCTGCCGGCTCCTGCGGCGGGGGCGGCGGCTGCAGCACCTGCGGCTTGGGCTTGGACTTGTTCTCGGGGTCAGGCGGGATGGGGATGTTGTCCTTGGGCGGGGTGGGATCGAAGCTGACCCAACCGACCCGTTCAAAGGCAACCTCAACCCAGGCGTGGACGTCCTTGCCGGTGATCTTCACCTCGCCTGCACCGTTCTCCGGGCTGGTCGGCTCAGGGTAGAAACCCATCACCACCCGGGACGGGATGCCCAGGTGGCGGAGCATCAGGGACATGGCTACGGCGTACTGCTCGTCGTCACCAAGCATCTGCTTGGCCGTCAGCAGGCTGCGGATGCGGGCTGCGCCGTGGCCGGAGACGCTGGGCAGCTGGCCTTCACTGACCAGGCCGTTGCTGAACGCCCCGGTTTTTTGAAAGTGGGCTTCGATCTGGCGCACCCGGTCAATGGCGGTTGGCGCATCGGCGGACAGGTCGTTGGCCTGGGAACCCACCACCGGCGGCACCTCCTGGGGGTCCGGGAGTGAGACCTTGGCGAAGTCGTACTGCGTCAGCTGCCCGTGTTCGAGCTTGACGGGGTCGGAGACCTGGACGCTGTAGGAGTCGCCGCGGGACAACCCGCTGGTGGTTACAGCGGTGTCGGAGCCGGGGTTGAAGTAGAGGCCCGCAGCAGCGGCGGAGCCGGACTGGTCAAAGCTGATGCCGGTCGTCTTCCGGCCGCCCGGGACAAAGTAGCCCTGATAGTCCTCGATGTTGATGCTGATCGAGTAGTCGTTGGTGGGCACCACACCGGATGAGTCGGCGAGGGTGTTGATGGATTTCGCATCGCCCACCTTGCTGAAGTTTCCCGAGCCATTGGGGTCCATGTTGTAGTTGGTCCCGTTGAAGGCATCCAGGGCGCCGAGCCGGACCCGGCCGTCCCGCGGGAGGCCCTTGACCACAAACAGGGTGTCGTCCTTTTTATCCTTCACATACGTGCGGAAGCTTGCCAGGGGCGTGATGTAGTCCTTGGGGTCGAACGGGGGCACCACCACGTTGCGGAGGACTTTCCTGTCCTCTCCTGCGCTGACCAGCGGTGCGGCCACCGCGGTGACCCCGACGCTGGCGGCAATGACTCCCGCAGCCATGCCCAGCCGCCGGATCCTGGCACGCCGTGCGGCCGCGGTGTCCGTTTGCGGGTTGTTCACGGACACCCGGCGGGTGTTGCTCCGCCGGAGGGCGTCGCGGCGGAACGTTGCCCAGGCGATGCCCAGGACGGTCAGGCCGATGCCGCGTTCCAGGGTCAGGAACGCCGCGTTGGTGCTGAAGGCGATGCCCGTGACGAACAGGACCAGCACCGGCAGGAGGGGCAGGTAGGGGCTCTTGGTGCGCCACGTCAGCAGAGCGGCCACGAGCGCCGTGATCAGTGAGCTCAGGAAGGGGACAATGAGCACGCCGCCGGCAGTGCCCACGGGCACGCCCACTGTAAGCATGTCCTTCCAGGCGAAGACGACGCCGAGGAGCAGGGTCCGCAGCGAATCCAGGGAGGGGACGAAGCCGGCGAGGGCGGCATCAGGGACCGCGAGCCAGGTGCCGAAGACGAGGTATGCGGCAAGGGCCAGTGCAGTGGTGATCAGCAGCCCCAGGCGCAGGTGTGCGTTGGCCACGCCAATGGCCAGGCCCAGGATGATGCCGCCGAAACCCGACAGCAGGTAGTACGGGTCCCCGCCGAAACTCAGGCCGAAGCCGAGCAGCCCCAGGCCCAGCAGGACCACCAAGGCCCCGGCGTCGAGCAGGAAGTGCCACAGCGGCTGGCCGTCCGCGAACGCCGACTCCTGGTCGGCCACCTTGCGGCGGGTACGGGTCTGCGGAATGTGCGTTTGCGGGGACGGGCCCGGTGCGGTGCTCATGCGGCCGCCTTTCTCAGCACGATGGCGAGGTCGGCCAGGTCGCCGAGCGTCAGGACAGTAAGGTCTGCGATGTTGGCCCGGGTGGGGGCCGCGCCGGCTTCCACCCTGACGGCCAGGCTTCGCACACCGGGCGGGACCGAGGCGGCGGCGGTACGAAGCTGCGTTGCCGTTACGTTGCTGCCCACCACGAAGAAGACCACCGACGCGTTGGGCACGGTGTCGGCCAGGGTCCGGGCGAGGTCGACGGCGGTGCGGCGCATGGGGGCGCCGACGATGCGGGTCATGTCATCGAGCATGTTGCGGCCGGTCTCGCAGCGCAGGGGGCCCTTCTGGGTCAGGACATCCAGTTCACGCTGTTCGCGGATGGCTTGCCGGCCGATGGAGGCAGCCACCGAGATGGCCATCTCGAACTCGGTTTCGGAAGCGTATTCCTCGGTGTTGATGGACAGCGAAATGGCCAGGTGGGCGCGGCGGGTTTCCTCGAACTGGCGCACCATCAGCTTGTTGGTGCGGGCGGTGGTCTTCCAGTGGATGTGCCTGCGGTCATCGCCCGGGACGTAGTCCCGCAGGGCATGGAAGGAGACGTCGGCGCTGGAGAGGTCCGTGGTGGGCATGCCCTCAAGGTCGCGGATGAAGCCTGCCGCGGAGCCGGCCAGCGCCACGGTCCGCGGGTGGACGAAGAGGTCCTCCGGCTCAGTCCAGAGGACCTGGCGGCGCAGCAGGTGCAGCGGGTCTGCCCGCACGGAGCGGACGGGTCCCACCACTATGACGGCGCGCCGTGCGGTGGGGATGGTGAACAGGTCTTCGTGCACCTGCCCGGGCTTCATCCGGGGCAAGTGGAACACGGCCGTGGTGCTGCCCACCGGCAGTTCCAGCGCCGCGGGCAGGAGGGGACGCGCGGAGGTGTTGGAGACGGCAATGCTGCCGACGGCGCTGTCCCCCACCGACACCCGTGTGCGGGCCAGGTCCAGGACCACCCCGTACGAGGACCGGCCCATGATGAAGGCCACCGCTATGACGAACATGACGAGGGCGGCAATGGCCGCCGCCGTGGCTTCCTGCCAGCCGAAGGCCTGTCCTGTGGTCCAGAGCAGGATGGCGGCGGCCAGGACGGACCAGCCCAAAATGCTGACCACGGAAAGCACCGGCCACGCATACTTCAACCAGGTATGGCGAACAGCCCGCCATGCGGGCGCCAGGGCCTGGAGGGCGGTGCTGCTGGCCTCGGACCAAACCGCTGCAGGGTGCAGCCGGGTGGGGCGGCCGTTCCGGTGGAAGAGTTGCTGGAGACGCTCCGCGAGCCGGGTCAACGGGGCTCCGCTGGACGTGCCGTCGGACATAGGGGTGTGCCTTCGTTGTTGCGCTGGAATGGGATGGAGATGGCTGCAGGGTTGTGGTCTGCGGCCTTGCGGGTCAGGCGTTGGTGCGCTGCTGCGGGGCGGCGACGTCGGCCAGGATCCTGGTGAGCACGGCCTCGGCGGTGGCGCCGGAGAACTCTGCCTCGGGGTCCATCACGAACCTGTGGGTCCACACCACGGGGGCCAGTTCCTTGATGTCATCCGGCAGGACGAAGTTCCGGCCCTGCGAGGCAGCCCAGACCTTGGCGGCCCGCACCATGGCCAGGGCACCGCGCACAGACACCCCGAGGCGCGTCTCCGGGGCGTTGCGGGTTTCCTCGCACAGCCTGGAGATGTATTCCAGCACGGCGGTATCCACATGTGCCGTTGCGGCGAGATCGGCCATGTCCGCCACGGCCTGGGTGGTGATGACGGCGGAGAGTTCCTTGGAGCGGTCCTTCAGGTTGCTGCCGCCCAGGAGCCGGACGGTGGATGCGTGGTCCGGGTAACCGATGGAAGTCTTGATCAGGAAGCGGTCAAGCTGCGCCTCGGGAAGGCGGTAGGTGCCTGCCTGCTCGATCGGGTTCTGGGTGGCCATGACCATGAACGGCCGGCCTGCGGAGTACGTGACGCCGTCCACGGTCACGCGGGATTCCTCCATGACCTCCAGCAGCGCCGACTGGGTCTTGGGCGAGGCACGGTTGATTTCGTCGGCCAGGACGATGTTGTTGAAGATCGGGCCCTTGTGGAACTCGAACTTCTGCGTCTTCTGGTCGTAGATGGTCACACCGGTGACGTCGGAGGGCAGCAGGTCCGGGGTGAACTGGATGCGGTTGTTGGAGCCCTGCACGGTGGCAGCCAGGGCGCGGGCCAGGGAAGTCTTGCCGGTCCCCGGCGCGTCCTCGAACAGGACGTGGCCTTCGGCCAGCATGGCGGTGAAGGTCAGCCGGATGACATGTTCCTTGCCCAGCACCGCCTGCCCAACGTTGGCAACCAGCTTTTCGAACGTACCGGCAAACCATTCGGCCTGCTCAATGGTCATCGTCATGAAATTTGTTCTTCCTCTGGTTGTGGCTGGTTGAACTGGTCGTTGGAAAGATCAGGTCGTAAATGTCTTAGTAGCTGGCCGGGCACGAGCCCATCCCTGCAGTCGAGCCGGTAATGGTGTCTGCACGGATGAACCGGTATTGGTTGGTCCATCGGCTGCCGTTCCGTTCATAGATATAGAACCAGCGGCTCGAACCCCATCCATCGCGGTAGCACTCAAGTCCAAGGTTGGAGCCCTGCGGCATCATGTAGGACGTGCAGGTTCCGCTGGACCAGTGGTCACCACTGCCTTTCGCTTCCTCGAGGCAGCTGTTGACCCGGACAGTGACATTCCACAGTTTGGGTCCCGGGGGTGGAGGCGCGGAACCGCTCCGCGACGTGTCGCTGCCAATCCGTCCGGGCTGGCCCCCACTGATCGCCCGCACCTCCAGCGTGTGCGTTTCGTCGTAGCCCACGCTCTTGGAGAATGACCGCTGGGTTGTGTCCTGCCATGCACCGTTGTCCAGGCTGATCTGGTAGCCCGTGACAGCCCGGCCATTGCCGTTTGGCTGGTTCCAGGTCCAGGAGACTGTCTTGTCGCCGACGCCGCTGCTCTTGCTGCCCGTCACCGTGGGAGCGTAAGCGAGTCCGTAAGGGTTGACCGCATTGGACGGTGCGCTGGCATCGCCGGCGGTGGTACTCCGCGAGGACACAGCCCACACCACCACCGATGTTTGGGTGCCATTGGGAGCCGAAACCACGCCTCCACCGGCGGGAATGGCACCGGAGCCATCTCCCGATGTGAGGCTGTAACGGTAGGTGATTTCCGTTGGGGACGAGCCGTTCCGCTGGGCGTCCGTCAACGGCGTGAATCGAACATCGATCTTGCCGCCGTTGCCATTTGTGTTCATGAGGGTTGCGCTGGGTGCCGCCACGGTTCCGGGCTTGCCCACTGCGCGCGTTGCTGCAGAGGGAGCACTTGTGGCGCCGGTACCCGCCTTGTTGGTGGCCGACACCGTAAAGGTGTAGCTGGACTCTGAGTTATCCACCGTGACGTTTTGCGAGGTGCCTGCCACTTGCTGGCTCGCAATCGCGGCTCCACCCCGGAGCGTCGTCAGCGTGTAGGCGGAAACAGCGTCGCCATTGTTGTTGGGCGCGGACCACACCACGCGCAACTGGCTCTGTGAACCAACCGGCGTCGCTTGTGCCACGCTCGGCGCCGCCGGAGTGGCAGGGACGCCGGCCGGGACTTCGGCCGCAGAATAGGGGCTCCATTCGGATGGGTCCTTGGCATCATTGCGGGCCAGGACCCTGACCTTATAGGACACGCCGTTCTGCAGGCCCTTCCACACGTAGCTGGCGGACGTCAGTCCTTGGATCTGGGCGTTCTGGCCTGCGGGAGCCGGCGAAATTTCCAGGTCATAGGACTTCACCGGCGATCCCTTGCTCGCCGGCGCTGTCCAGTTGACCGTGAGCTGCCTGTCGCCGAACTTCAGTGACGGTGCCAGCGGGGTATCCGGCTTCACGTCCGGGCGGACATCGGCAGAGGCCGGCGACCGCTCGGACTCACCGAACTCGTTCGTGGCTGTCACCTGGAAGTGGTAGGTGGTGTTGTTGGTCAGGCCGTTCAGGGTGCAGGTGTTGGCCGGGCACTCCTGCCGGAACCCGCCCTCACCATAGACGGTGTACTTGGTGATGGCGGAGCCCCGGTCGGCCGGCGCGGACCAGGTGAGCAGTGCGGTCTGGTCGCCCACGCTCTGCGCCTGCGGCGTGGTGGGCGCAGCAGGCTTGTCCTTGACGGTCAGCCGGACACGCGCGGTGGCATGCCTGGAGCTGTCCTGCGTCTTGTCTTCCACCGTGTACGCCACCACCATGGTTCCGGTGAAACCGGGCGCCGGTGTGACGGTCACAGAGTCACCATTGACGCCCACATTGCCGCTGCCCGTTTCGGTGTTCGCGGCAATGATCTTCAGCGGTGTTTCCGGGAACGGGTTGGCGTCGTTGGCCAGCACATTAATGGTCACCGGTTTGCCGGCGGCGGCGTTGTCCTGCACGTCGTCGTTCGCCACCGGCTTGGGCCGGTTGGAGGCGGTCACGGCAAGCTGGTACGTGGCCGTGGCCTGGAGCCCGCGGGGGTCGGTTGCCTTGACCTGCACGGCGGCGCGGGTTCCGGTTGCCGTGGAATCGGCCGCCGACACCTTCAGCGTCTTGCCTTCGATGCGTGCGTTGAACCCGCCCGGGGAATCCCCCACCACTTCGTACTTCATCTTCTCGACGTCGTCCTGGTCCGGATCGGAGGTGAGCTTGCCGAGGTCCGTGGTGGCCGAGTCACCCTTGGGAACATCCACATTGGCGCCCAACAGTTCCGGCGGGTTGTTCTTGTTCGGGTCCGGCAGGACCTTGGTGCGGATGCTGAGGGTGGACTTAAGTCCGGCAGGATCGTCCGGTCCGGTTCCGTCGGTCACCTCGAAAGTCAGTGAACCAGGGCCCACATAATCCGCACCTGCCGTGTACTTCAGGCCGGCGCCGTCGCGCGTCACCGGATCGCCGCCGTCGGCACCGATGAGCTTGATCCGGTCCGCCTGGGTCAACCGGGGTGACCGTCCTTCCCGTACCTTGACCCATTCCTTCAGGTCAACGTCGACGGACTGGCCGGCAACCACCTCGATGACCTCGTCCTTGGCCAGCGTGGGAACCTGCTGGCCCAGGCCCGGCACCCAGATGATGGCTGTGGACTTCTGGCCGTCAACGTCTTCAACGGTGTACGGGATGAGCTGTGGCTGTTCAGTAAGGTCCACCAGGACATTGCCGTTGCCGCCCGGCCGGGCGGTGGTGGCGTCCGTGCTGACCTTCAGGTTCTCGCCCACGCCGTCGGGGTCCTCATCGTTCTTGAGGACGGGAACGTCAACGGCGGTCTTGCCCATGGCCTGGGCGGACGTCACCCTGTCGTCGCGGGCGATCGGTGCCTTCAGCGGGACTTCGTTATCGACTACCAGGCGGATGGTGGCCTGTGCCGTGGCGTCCCGGTCGTCGGCAATGGTGTACCGCACGTTGACCGTGCCGGCCACGTTGGGGGCCAGGAGGATGATGCGGCCGCTGTTCTTGCTGACGGTGGCCTGGAGGGCCGGGTCGGCCTCGATGCCATCGGTCAGGATGCGGATGCGGTCGCCGTCGGGATCGGTGTCGTTGGCGAGGGCATCGACGGCGATCTGGCGGCCCGGGCGCACCCGAACCTCGTCGTCCACCGGGGTGGGCTTTTGGTTCATGTCACCGCGGGGTGCGATACCCACCGTGACGGTTCCCGTGTTCACGGTGCCCTGGCGGTCCACCACCTTGTAGCGGAACGTGTCGGTACCAGCGCCGTCGCCGGCAGCAGTGAAGTCGATGAAGTTGCTGCCGACGGTGGCAGTTCCCATGGCAGGGGTGCTGTCGATGCCGGTCAGCTGCACGGAGTCGCCGTCCGGATCGATGCCGTCCAGGGGAACCGGAATGCGGACGGTGCCGGCAGCCACCACGCGGGCGGTGAGGTTCCGCGGCTGGGGCCGGGAGTTCTCTGCGCCTTCGAGCGGAAGGATGTGGATGGTCACGGCAGCGGCGCTTTTCTGGCCCTGCGGATCCACTGCGTTGTAGATGGCGCGCACGGTCTTGGGCTGGCTGCCGGCGATGAAACGAAGCGTGTTCTCGGAGACGAAGCTCTTCCCGTCGGCAGGATCAACCGCCTGCGGCAGGACGGGGTCCACGGTCAGTTCCTGCCCCTGCGGGTGGGTGTCGTTGTCCAGGACGGGGATGGTGACCACGTCATTGACGCGGACATTCACCTCGTCCGGCTTGGGCTGGGGTGCTTCCACCACGGCCGGCGCCGGGACCGGCACCACGGAGACTGAGCCGGTGGCCGACTTCTTTCCGTTGGACATGGTGTATTCGAACAGGATGGGGTCCTTGGTCCCCAGGATGTCCGTGATGCGCAGGACGCTGTGGTTGATCACGCTGACGGAGACCGTCGCATTGTCCGGGAGCTTCACGGACTGCAGCACCAGGACTCCGCCGGAGGGGTCGGAGTCGTTGGCCAGGGGGTCCAGCAGCACGCTTCCGCCGGTGGGCATCAGGGCAACGTCATGGACTGCCACGGGGTCGCCGCCGTCGTTGCCGGATTCCACGTCCACCCGGATGAGGCCCTGGCTGCTTTGGGGGCCGTTGCTGGCGATGTAGGTCAGGTAGACGGGGCCGGGGGTGCTGCTGCGGAAGGTGAAGGTTCCGCCGTCGGTGACGGGGCCAAGTTCGGCTGGTCCATTGGCTTCCACCTGGGCCAGGCGGAGGGCACCTCCGTTGGGGTCGACGTCGTTCTTCAACGGGGAAATGACCAGGTCCTGGCCCACCACGGCGGTGACGTGGTCGGCGTTGACCACGGGTGCCAGGGCGCCGGGCGGCTGGACATTAACCACCACCTTGCCCGTGACGGTGGCACGGCCGTCCCAGATGGTGACCTGGACGTTCTTCTTGCCGGCGGTGGCGCCGGAGTCCTGGAAGGTGAGCAGGCCGTCGCGCCGGACCTTCACCTGGTCCTGGTCGTTGTCGGCCTTGGCGTCCAGCAGGACCAGGTCGTCGCCGTCGGGATCGATCCAGTCGGTGAGGATGTTCTGGCTGACGGTCTTGCCCTGTTCCACCAGCATGGTGGTGTCTTCCCCGCGCTTGAACCTGGGCGGCTTGTTTTCGTCCGGCCCCACCACGCTGAGCGTGACCTGGCCCGTGGCGGACAGGCCGCGGCCGTCCGAGGCACTGTAGTTGAAGGTCTCGTTGCC